>Ga0129306_1000426_pt1 | contig 66033 bp, 85 predicted proteins | sample P827metagenome_FD_94438 | JGI IMG/M metagenome (GOLD analysis project Ga0129306, IMG submission 94438) | Capybara group fecal microbial communities from Wisconsin, USA - P827 metagenome | ecosystem: Host-associated > Mammals > Digestive system > Large intestine > Fecal | place: USA: Wisconsin... | reverse complement strand
TTGCTTACAAGCTAAACTGGATGTCCATTTTAGTGATGATGTTAATTTTGGTGAAGGAATTTTAAATGATTATTTTGACCAAGTTAGACGAAAGAAGAACTTTCAAATTAATGATTTGATTTTAATAGATTTATATTTTGCTTGCCTTGCTTCTGCTAAATCGTTTGTGGGAATCTATAGCTTAGATTTGTATGATGAATTAATGGAGTGTTTACTAAATCAAGAAAATCTTTCACCAGAAACTTCTTTGATTTTAAATAATGTTTTGTTAAATAATGTAGATTTGGTTTTACGATTCCATAGAGAATCTTTTATGAAACGAATTATTATAAAAAGTGACACTATCATGACAAGTGTTCATGATTTTCAAAGACGTCCAGTTTTAAGTTTAGTTGAGTGGAAATATTATTTACAATTTAAAAAAGATTTTTTAGCGGCACAAAAATCTTACTCCAATGCTATTTTATTTGCTAACTTAATTGGAGATACTTATTTGGAAAATAAGTTAATAGAAGAATGGGAATTGGATACAACAACATGACATTTTAGTGGGGATGTAATAGAAGTGAGCTAGGCAAGTAATACTTGTGAATTTTGGAATTGCCTTTGCTCTTAGACGCATAAAAAGACAAACCTCAAGAAAAGAGGTTTGTCTTTTGTTTGAAGCGCCGTAGAGGCGTTTTTTATTTACAAAGCTTTTGCTTTATCGATAGTGGCATCGATACTTGAAATGACACTTGCTGTCAATCCTGTTTTTTCAAGGTCGAGAAGTCCTGCGATGGTTGTTCCGCCAGGGCTTGAGATTTTATCAATCAAGTCATGTGGGCTGTCAGAACCTTGAAGAAGATTTTCAGCACTAGCAAGGACCGTTTGTGTCACGATATCGAGTGATTTTTCTTTTGGAATACCGTATTTGACACCAGCTTTGGCAAGAGCTTCGATAAATAGGTAAATGTAAGCCGGGCTAGAGCCTGCAAGAGCTGTAAAAGTATCAAAGTCTTTTTCAGGAATGTCAAAAGTTGAACCAAAGCTGTCAGTGATTTCTTTGGCGGTTGCTAGGAGTTCTGCAGAAACGTTGTCATTGCTACAAATCGCTGTTGTGCTTTTTAGAATTTGAGCATTGAGGTTTGGCATGATACGAATTAATGGAAGATTTGGGTCTGTTAATTTACCAAGGCGTTCCAATGTTACCCCTGCTGCCATTGAAAGAATGGGTTGGTGGAAGTGAAGTCCAGCAAGGACTGGTTCAAACATTTGTGGTTTGATACCAAGGATAACCAAATCAGATTGGTCAATGAGTTCTTGGTGTGAAAGAGCTGCTTCAACTTCAAGCTGCTCTGCGATTTCGCGTGAGCGAGGAAGTGAAGATCCTGAAATGATGATATCGTGCGATGTTGTGTTGAGTCCGTTGATAATGGCAGTTGCCATTTTTCCAACTCCGATAAATCCAATTTTCATAGTAAGACAAAGGGGAAGTGCAACAGAGCTGCTTAATGACCTGAGTCCCCTAGCTCCTTTCTAGTATTTTTTGATGAGGTCAACAGTTGAGCGGTCTAATTTTTTAACAATAGCTTGAAGGAAAGCTTGCGCTTGCAAGAAGTCATCCATAGCATAAAGGCTTTGGTGTGAATGAATGTAACGCGCACAAACACCGATAGTTGTCGATGGGATACCACCGTTTTTAAGGTGAGCAGCACCAGCATCTGTACCACCTTTGGCAGCATAATATTGATATTTGATACCAGCTTCTTCAGCGGTTGTGAGTAAGAAATCACGCATATCTTTTAACATGATATGTCCTGGGTCGTAGAAACGGAAAAGTGTTCCGTCGCCAATTTTACCTTGGTTGCCATAAATGTCACCAGCAGGTGAGCAATCAACGGCGAAGAAGAGTTCTGGTTGGAATTTTGTGGCAGAAACGTGTGCGCCACGAAGACCAACTTCTTCTTGAACATTAGCACCAGCAATGAGAGTGTTATCAAGTTTTTGCCCTTTAAGGCTTTCAAGCAATTCGGTTACCATAAGCACACCGAAGCGATTGTCCCAAGCTTTAGAGATAACATTTTTTTGGTTGGCTGTGAGAATTGTTTCAGATTTTGGTACGATGATGTCGCCTGGAAGAATGCCAAATGATTCTGCTTCAGCTTTGTCTGTAAATCCAGCGTCGAAAATGATGTCATCGATTTTTGGAAGAGCAGCAGAGCCATTTGCTCCACGAAGGAAATGCGGTGGAACAGAACCAGAAACGACTGGAATGGCGCGACCGTCACGTGTGTAAAGAGTAAAACGTTGTGAGCTTAGCACCAAAGGATTCCACCCACCAATGCCAACAGCACGCATGGTACCGTCAGCTTTGATGTCGCTGACCATGAAACCAACTTCGTCCATGTGAGCGGCAACCATGATGCGTGGTGCATTTTCAGCAGCAGAGTTTTTAATACCAAAAATACCACCGAGACCGTCAGTTTGCACGTCATCAACAAGCGGTGTGATTTTTGAACGAAGATAGTTACGAACGCTATGCTCGTATCCTGCAATACTATCAAGTTCTGTGATTTCTTTTATTTTTGAAAATAATTCTGACATAAAAACCTCGATTCTTTCATAAATGAATAGTTATTTTCTGATTTAAACTCCAAATGCCTCAGAATAGGCTAATGTGCCATGCAACGGAGGAGCTGATTGAATCAATTTAATCCCCATAAAATGATTGCTCGGAACATCGAAAGGAGGGAGAATGTCCCAGTTTTTTGCTGCTTGATAGCCAAATCTTGAGTAATATTGAGGGTCACCTAAGACAATACTATAAGGAAACTGTAGAGCTTGCGCTAATTGATGCCCTTTCTTAACTAGGGCGGATCCAATCCCTTGCTGTTGATAATCGGGATGGACAGCGAGGGGAGCTAAAGCTAGGACAGTAGTATGATTGACCTGTGCTTTGGTGAATAAGATATGACCGACTATCTGACCGTCAAGCTCGGCAACTAAAGATAATTCGGGAATGAATTCTTTGCTTTGACGTAGTCGTCGGACAAGTAAATGTTCTTGATGATCAGAATAAGGTAGGGATGCAAATGCTTTTTTGATAACCTGATCAACAGCAGTAATATCTGATGCTTGCTCTTGTTTAATAAACATGCGTTCTCCTTGTGCTTCTTGTATCCTGTAACTATAGCCTTTGGTAAGCATTATCAGTAGCAACTATGACAACTTCAGATTGACATTGAGTAACAGTTTGTTGGTTGGTGTTCTTCTTAGCCTTCAGTCAAAGGCAAACAAGACACTAACTGAGAATCCCTCTACCATAACGATGCTACGAAATCCGATAGTCTGAACCAGTGGCTAGCTTTGTCGTAATTGTTTCTACGTGACTGCATTATATCATATTCTGTGAAAGTCTGACAGTCTCAATCTTAACCAAGTAGATTTGTTTAATCTTAGTGCTTATATAAGTGCTGAAGTGGTAGCAATCACCTACTGTGACTGCTAGGTCAGATGTCTTAGTAATGGTAACTGCAGCATTTCGACTCAAAATCCTATGTCATGTTCTTTGGAAATCTGCTAGGAAATATGCTAAAATAAAGCGTATGAGAAACAAAAAAAGAAACTTACTGTCACGTTTTAGTCTAGTGGGAGTTGGTGGTGTCATCATTTTGGGAACAATCCTAAAAAAACAACGCGAAGAAAAGCGCCAAGAAAAGATTAAGCAAGCCATTCGTGATTATTTTAGTCGATTTGACAATATCTCGGTGCTTTATGTGAATGCTTTTGAATCTGATAAGGAGAGAACGACTGGTGGTCTTGTTTTAGAGGACGGTCGGACGTTTCAATTTGTTTACCAAAATGGTGAGATTAGCTATGAGGAGGAGAAAAATGATTAGCCCAAAATCCTATGAAGAAATGGCTACCTATCTAGAAAAACCTGAAAAAGTGGTTTTCTTTTTTACGGCAAATTGGTGCCCAGACTGCCAATTCATCTATCCAGTCATGCCTGAAATTGAAGCAGAAAATCCAGAATTCACCTTTGTCCGTGTGGATCGTGATGATTTTATGGAAGTAGCACAACGTTGGAATATTTTTGGGATTCCAAGTTTTGTAGTGACTGAAAATGGAAAAGAAATTGGTCGTTTAGTTAATAAATTACGCAAAACCAAAGCAGAAATTAACAGCTTTTTAGCTGGATTGAAATAGGAGAGAAAATGATTTTTACGTACAACAAAGAACATGTCGGTGATGTCCTCATGGTAATTGTCAAAGATAGCAAAGGTGCTAAACTTGACTATGAACGCAAAGGCAATGTCTCACGCGTTTTCCTTGAGAAAAATGGTGAAACAGTTGCTTGGAATATTTTTGAAGTGTCAAGTTTGGTTACAATTGAAGGTGTTGGTCAAGTTACTCTATCTGACCAAGACGTTGCAACATTGAACGCTGAATTGACAAAAGAAGGTTTCGGCGAACAATTGGAAAATGACCCTTCACCAAAATTTGTTGTTGGTCAAATCAAAGAAATGGTTGCTCACCCAGACAGCGACCACTTGAACATTTGCCAAGTGCAAATCTCAGATGACAAAACCGTTCAAATCGTTGCAGGTGCGCCAAATGCCGCTGTTGGTTTGAAGACAATCGTAGCTCTTCCAGGTGCTATGATGCCAAACGGAAGCCTTATTTTCCCAGGTGCCCTTCGTGGCGAAAAGAACTTTGGTATGATGTGCTCACCTCGCGAATTAGCCCTTCCAAATGCCCCGCAAAAACGTGGTATCATCGAACTTGATGATACAGCCGTAGTCGGCGAAGCCTTTAACCCAGAAAAACACTGGAAAGGGTAAGAAAAAGAGCTTGAGAGAAATTCTTAGTTAAGAAAAACAGAGATTCACGTATTTGTGAGTCTCTGTTTTTAATTTATGTGTTGTATTTAGGGCTTGCGGAAGGTAAGGTGTTGCAAGAAAGCGATATCTTTGTAAGGTTCTTGGTTAGCCACAGCTAATTCAATTTCTGTTAGGCGTTCTAGCCACCCTTCTTCTGTTTTAAAAGCGTTTGGTTGGAGGGCATAAAAGGTGCGCAGACCTTGATAATTTTCAAGTGTTAAGTTGGTTTTGCTGGTTAATTCGTCAATACTGTAAGTTTCACCATGTCCGAATGATGAGCTATTGTAGCTATCTTTTCCTTCTAAAAGATGAAGAGCATCCTCGATGTTATTGTTAAAAATAACCTGATGTATCACTTTTCCAGTGAGGTTGTGCTTAATCAAAGACAGTTCACCATTTGGCTTTAACAGACGTTCAAATTCACCAAGGTATTTTTGGTGGAGAGATTTATCAATGTACTCAAAGACATTGTGGCAAATGATGACATCAAAGGATTGTTCTGGTAAGTTTTTAAGAACTTCTAAACTACCATTAATTTTAGTGAATGTCTGTGTATCGTCGGCAAAAAGCATATCGGCATTTGGTTCAACGGCAGTAACGGTATTATTTTGTGATAAGTATTGTGAGGTTGTCCCAAAACCAGCACCGAAGTCTAAGACTTGCTTGTTTTTGATATGGCTGAGCTGCGCAAAAATCAAACGGTACATGATTTTTCCCCAAGGCTGATTTAGCATTTCCTTATAGGCATTAATATTGACTGTCATAAAATCTCCTATCTGTAAAAATTGATTTTATTTTAGCAGAATTGTTTGAAAATTTCATTTTTCAAGTAGATTAACAACTTCTTTTTCGAATAATAAAATAAGGAGGTAATGATGTACAATAAAGTTATTATGATTGGTCGTTTGACGGCGCAGCCTGAGCTTGTGACGACGTCAAATGAGAAATTTGTTACACGTGTAACACTAGCAGTCAACCGCCGTTTTAAATCGCAAAATGGTGAGTGTGAGGCTGATTTTATTTCAGTTGTGGTTTGGGGACGTTTGGCAGAAACTCTTGTTTCTTATGCTGGAAAAGGAAGTCTGATTTCGATTGATGGCGAGCTTCGCACACGCAAATATGAAAAAGATGGTCACACGAATTATGTGACAGAAGTGCTTTGCCATTCTTTCCAACTTTTAGAAAGCCGTGCTCAACGTGCCATGCGAGAAAATAATGTGGCAAACGACCTCGCTGATTTAGTTTTGGAAGAGGAAGAATTACCATTTTAACCAACCCAAGCTCGAGTCAGTTTTTGACTTGGGCTTTTTTTGTTATTATCAGGAAATAGTTTTTGAAACCCTTTTCAAAAAATGCTATACTGAGGGAAAATAGGAGGAAAAGTACAATGGTAAAAATAATTTTTAGTGATATTGACGGCACTCTTATTAATGATGCCTTGAAAGTGACGCCTAGGACACGCCAAGCCCTTTGTCATGCTGTTGATACAGGTATTTTATTTGTTCCAGTTTCGGCGCGTATGCCAGAGGCGATTAAGCCAATTTTGAAAGATTTTTTACCTGATGTACCCATGATTTCCTATAATGGTGCCCTCATCCAAGATGAACAAGGGCAAGTGATTGATAGCTGTCCGATGAGTCCACAAGAAGCGCAAGCGATTTGTCAGTATTTAGAAAAAGAAGTCTCTGACGTTGCTTGGAATGTTTACAGCGGTGAAAAGTGGTTGTCCCAAAACCGTGCTAATCGTTGGATTTCACGTGAAGAGCGCGTGGTGGGCTTAGCCTCTAAGGAAGCGAACTTGGAACAAATCGGTCGATTGCCAGAAGTTCATAAAATCTTGTTAATGGGTGAACCAGAACGCATGGAAGCTTTGGAAAATAAGCTAAAAAGCCTCTATTCAGATTTATCAATTGCAAGGTCGCTGCCTTATTATATTGAAATTATGGCAAGTGGGATTCATAAAGGAAAGGCAGTCCAGACTTTGGCGCAGCATTACGAGGTTGATATGGCAGATACGCTTGCTTTTGGTGACAATTTTAACGATTTAGACATGCTAGAGGCAGTAGGTGAAGCTTATGTTATGGCAAATGCGCCTCAAGAAGTCAAGGAGCAAGTCGGACACGTAACAGCTAGTCACAATCATGACGGTATTGCCTTAGTTCTGGAAAAACTTGGCATAAGTAGTTTCGAATAAATGGAGTATAAAAAACACCTGCGGGTGTTTTTAAAATTCGTTAGAATAGAATGAGGGCTTATCTCTGACTGAATTGTCTGTACAATTTAAACGTGTTATAATTAAGGCGAATATAGCTATCAGTGGTCTCTTGGTTTTATTGAAAAGGTATGAGATGAAAAAACGGAAATATATCGGTGTTTTGATAAGCGCTTTTATTGGGGTTCTTGCCATTGTTGGGGTTTATTGGAACTATAAAATGGTTCCTTCAAATGAAAATCAGGTTAAGATTGGTGCGACCTACATGACCATGAACAATGATTTTTACAAGGTATTGAACAACGAGGTTGAAAAAATTGTTGAGGAAAATAATGATATTTTGTACACTAGAGACCCTGCTTTGGACATTGATAAACAAACGCAACAGGTTGAATCGTTTATTGAAAAGGGTGTTAATATCATTATCATCAATCCTGTTGATGCAAACAGTCAAAAATTAATAAAAGCTTTGAAGAAAGCGAAAAGAGCTGGGATAAAAATTGTTGTTGTCGATAGTCAACTATCAGATGATTCTTCAGTAGATACGACGATTGTATCGGATAATTATCAAGCTGGTGTTTTATGCGCTCAAAATTTAATGCAGACGCAGTCAAGTGCCAAAATTTTGTTATTGGAACATCAAAATGCAGTATCAGCAGTAGATCGTATCAATGGATTTTTAGATACGATTGAAGGAAATGATGCCTATCAAGTGGTTGACCGCAAGGATTGCCTAGGGCAAACCGAAATAGCGATGCCGCAAGTGGAATCGGTCATCGCTTCAGGGGTCGAATTTGACACGGTGATGGCGCTTAATGACCAAGTGGCTATCGGAGCTTTGGCTGCAATTGAAAATTCAAATGTGACAACATCGATTAAAATCTATGGTGTAGATGGTTCGCCAGATATGAAAAATTTATTGGCAACGACGAGTTCAATTCAAGCAACAGTAGCTCAATCGCCGTTAACAATCGGTAAACGAGCGATTCAGGCGGGTTACTCGCTATATCACAACAAATCAGTAGATAAGGAAATTGTCATTCCAGTTGAATTTATGACTAGTGAGAACGTTTCTGACTTTGATTTAGCGGGGTGGCAATGATGAAAGCTTTGAAAAATATTGATTTTGCAAAACGTGCCCTGATTATTATTAATTTCTTGGCGGTGTTATTTTATAGCTCAGTTTATTTGTCAGCTACAAAGTACATTATTGACAATGGTTTGAGTCGTTCTTTATTAGAAGAAATTAGCGTCATTCCAAGTTCACCAGAGCGAATTTTTTGGTTGTCAAATCTCTTTTTTGCAGGGCTTTTACTTGTTATTTATATCAGAAATCAAAAGTTTAAAAAAGGGACAACGGCGCGTGATTGGTTTGCGATTTTTGAGGTGCTCTTGTTGTTAGCTACCTTTGTAGCGCTGCAATTTTCCTATAACGGTTTAATTTTGCTTGTTTTTATGGATATCTTTTTCTCTTACACGGATTTTTACACGTTTCGTGAGAAAAAGTCATGGTTGCTCTTTATTGTCGCTAGTTTCGGTGCGCTTTTGCTGTCAAATTATGACGTCTTATCGCTTCTGATTAGAACGCCCGATTTGGATGTTTATATCGGATTTTTCCCTGCAAGCACGCGTTTAGTGATTCTTTTTATCAAAAATTGTCTGGTATCGCTAAATATTATCATTTTCATTATTTCTTTAGTGACTTACATTGTTTATTCGGTGACTGAAAACCATAAGATTGAGGAAGAATTGCTCATGGCTTCGCAGGCAAATACGCGTTTGAAAGAATACGTGGCGGTGTCTGAAAAAATTACTGAGGATAGGGAACGCAGGCGTATTGCGCGTGAAATTCACGATACTATTGGTCATGCCTTGACAGGCATTTCTGCGGGAATTGATGCGGTGATTGTCTTGATTGACCTTGACCCAAATAACGCTAAAAAGCAATTGACCAATGTTTCCAACGTTGTGCGAGAAGGGATTGTTGATGTTAGGCGCTCGCTGAATAAAATGCGTCCAGGTGCTCTGGAAAACCGCAGTTTAAAAGACGCTATTGAAAAAATGCTTGCCGAGTATCAAGAATTATCGCATTTGCAGATTGATTTGAATTATCAGTGGGACAATGTTGATTTTGACAAAACAAAAGAAGATGTCATTTTCCGTGTCATTCAAGAATCTGTGACCAATTCTTTGCGTCATGGACGAGCAACTGAAATTAAGATTAGTATGCTAAATGAAGATGATTACGTTTTGCTCATTAAAGATAATGGAGTGGGGAGCGAAACGATTCAATACGGTTTTGGGTTGACCCAAATGACGGAACGTTTAGCCATTATTGGTGGTCGTGTCCAATTTTCAGGTGAGGATGGTTTTGCCACAACGATTCATATCCCTAAAATAAAAGGAGAAGAAGAATGATACGAGTATTAATTGCAGACGACCAAGAATTGATTAGAGAGTCGTTAAAAATTGTCTTGTCTGCCTATCCTGATATCGAAGTTGTTGGCGCGGTGAGTGATGGGACAGAGGTTTTGGAAGCTCTACCGACTAGCAAACCAGACGTGATTTTAATGGATATTCGTATGCCAAAAATGGACGGTGTTTTGTGTACTAAAGCTGTTAAAGAACATTTTCCAAATACGAAGGTGATTATCCTAACGACTTTTGATGATGATGATTTTATTTATAGCGCTCTAAAATATGGTGCCAGTGGTTATTTGCTGAAGGGAACTTCGATGGATGAATTGCATGATGCGATGGTGACGGTTAATGACGGACGTGCCATGCTAAATCCAGATATTGCCACAAAAGTTTTTAAACTTTTTTCACAAATGGCGCAATCAAACTTTGCTATCCAAGTTGATGATGCGCTAACGACTGATATTAGTAAAATGGAGTGGCGCATTATACAGCAGATTGGTTTTGGATTGTCCAATAAAGAAATTGCTGCCAAACTGTATCTGTCGGAAGGAACCGTTAGAAATTATCTATCTAACATCCTTTCTAAGTTGAATTTGCGTGACCGTACGCAGCTTGCTATTTGGGCGGTGCAGACAGGTGTCACCTTGAAATCATTTGAGGAAGATGACCATGACTAAACTCAAAAAATATTACAAATGGTTATTGCTACCGCTACTAGTAATTGTCGTTGGGAGTGCTGCTTTTATTTATCATCAAACACACCAGAAAATCATTTTAAAAATTGGTATTTATGCAGGAAGTAGTTGGGATGTGCCGAATGGAAATGATTATAAAGTCATTGACACTGCGATTTCACGCCTTGAAAAATTGCACCCAAATGTCGATGTGGTCTATGAGAGTGGTATTTCAAAGGATGATTATTCTGATTGGTTAACAGACCAGATTGTTGCAGGAACACAGCCAGATGTTTTTATCGTGCCAGAAGATGACTTTAACCTCTTGTCATCAACAGGCGCACTTGCTAAGTTGGATGAGCATATTAGTACGAGCTTCGATGATTCGATATTTTATGAATCCTCTTATAAGGCAGGAAATTATAATAATACGCAGTACGCTTTGCCATTTGAAAGCAATCCAACCATGATGTGTATTAATATTGACCTTTTGGAAAAAGAGGGAATTTCGATTCCAGATTCTGGGTGGACTTTAGAGGACTTTTACAATATTTGCAAGCAAGTGACCAAGGATACTGACGGTGATGGGGTGATTGACCAGTATGGCTGTACAGGCTACACTTGGCAACAAGCTGTCGCTGCCTATGGTGCGAAGCTATTTAACACAACGGGAACGAAAGCTTATTTTGACAGTGATGACGTGAAAAATGCCCTTTCCTTGATTACGCAACTCAATGCCCTTAGTGGAAATTATGAGGTTACTTCACAAGATTTTGACGAAGGAAAGGTTGCTTTTTTGCCAATGACTTTGGCAGAATATCGCACTTATAAACCTTATCCTTATCATGTTGCGAAGTATTCTAGCTTCTCATGGTCTTGTGTGACAATGCCAGCAAGTAGTGAAGACGGCGATGCAACGCAAGTCGCAACATCGCTTTATGCCATGTCCTCAAAAACCAAACACCGTACCTTGGCGTGGGAATTTTTGCAATTACTCTGTACCGATGAGGACATTCAACAATCAGTCTTTGATTATTCGCAAGGGGCATCTGTTTTGAAAAGTGTGATGCAAAGCGACGCCACGAAAGAAAAACTAAAAGAGGATGGTTTTGGTTCAGATTCTTTGACGGTTTCAACATTGGATTCAATGCTTAGTCAGGGAATTACCCAGCCAACGTTTAAAACGTATAATACCGTACTGGAACAAGCAGACTATTTGATTACCAAATCCATTGCCAATAACAGTATCGAGACAGATTTGTTTACAATCCAAAAGACAATAGAAGACAGTTTGAAATAATCTTAATGACATCTGGAGAGTTTGATCCCCAGATGTTTTTGTTTGCTTTCGAAATGACAAATGTCACATTCGAGGTGATAAATGTCATCAAAAGAAAGTGACAAACGAGAGTGTGAAAACGCTTTATTTAAGGCTAAAATAAAAGATAGATAAGGAGATAAGTTCTATGAAGTATTTACTACTAGTCAGTCATGGAGACTTTGCGACGGGTCTAAAAACGTCTTTGGCGATGTTTGCAGAAGACAAAATTGACCAAGTCATCGCTGTCGGTCTAAAAAATGGCAAAACAGTTGATGACTTTGAAAAAGACTTCAGACAAGCTATTTCAGGTTTAACAGCTGACGATTCTGTTGTTGTTCTTGCTGATATTATTGGCGGTAGCCCTTTGACAACTGCTTGTAATGTCTTGGACGAACTCGGAAAATTGGAAAATGCTGTTGTTTTAGGTGGTATGAATTTACCAATGGCAATTACTTCTGCAGTGATGAAAGATATGCTTGAGGGCGATGATTTTGTACAAGCCGTTTTGCCAGAAGCTCAAGCGGCTCTTCAAGAATTCAAAATTACTTCAGATGATGATGACGATGATATTTAAAAAAGGAGATAAAAAATGACTGTATCATTTGTACGTATTGATGACCGCATGATTCATGGGCAAACTGTAACACGTTGGGCAAAAGAATATCCTTGTGACGGTTTGATTGCCGTAAACGATGCTGCTTCAAAAAACAAAGTTTTAACCCAAGCTTACAAAGGAGCTTCGGACAAGAAAACCTTTGTTTGGTCGGTAGATGCTTTTGGACAAAAATCTCAAAAAGTATTGGATTCTGACACGCGCTATTTTGTGATTACCAAGAATCCAATTGACATGAAAAAAATTCTGGTTGACCAAGGTTTTGTTCCTAGTGATGTAAAAGAAATTATCGTTGGTCCATGTAATGACCGACCAGGTGCTGTCAAACTTGGGAATAATCAATCTATCACCCAAGAAGAAGCAGATGCCCTTGAAGCAATTGAAAAAGCTGGATACAAAGTGAAATTCCAATTATTGCCAGATGTTTCAATCGGTTACTGGTCAGATTTCAAATCAAAATTTGGTTATTAATTTATTGTTACTTAGCAGCGAATAAAGTGAGTATAGCTATTTTTGATACCAAAACTCGTTTGCGCTCTTTGTATCTTGTTAATTAAACACGAGCTAAAATCCTAGTAAAAAAGATAAACTTCCTTGTGTCCCAATGACACGTCGTCTTAAGTTACGTCGTGGACGTCTGAACTTTCTTCGTCCTTATAGTCCTTGAGAGTTCTAGTCGTCCTGACGAGGGTGCGTCAACGAAATCAGAGATTTCTGACTTACCGCTTATTTTTATACGGATTTCTTAACGCTCTTTGTATCTTAGTAATTGAACACGAGCTGCGAGCTGTGTCAAAAAGATAGTTTCTCCTAGAGTCTAGCGCCTCTTCGTCAAAACTCCTATTTTGCCTTTGCTCGCTGACGCTCTTTGTATCTTAGTATAGGAGATGTATTATGACAATTTCTTGGTTTCAAGCAGCTTTGTTAGGGTTGTTTGCATGTTTGTCTTCAATGCCAGGGCTTGGTGGTACAACCATTGGTAACTACACGCTTGGTCGTCCTCTTGTCGGTGGTCTTGTCTGTGGACTTATTCTTGGCGATGTTAAAACAGGAATCATCTGCGGTGTTGCTATGCAGTTGGTTTACATTGCCCTTGTAACACCTGGTGGTACGGTTTCAGCCGACGTGCGTGCGGTGTCTTATATCGGTATTCCTTTGGCAATGGTAGCCATCCATTCTCAAGGTTTATCAGCTGATTCAGCTGATGCGGCTAACTTGGCTAAATCAATGGGTACGCTTGTGGGTACTGTCGGTACGGTTCTTTTCTACGGAACAGCAACCATGAACCTTGTTTGGCAACACATTGGTTGGCGTGCGGTAGAAAAAGGTCAATTTAGAAAACTTTATCAAGTTGACTGGCTCTATCCATGGGTATCACATTTTGTATTCTCATTTATCCCAACATTGGTAATGTGTAAACTTGGTGCGACTGCTGTTACAGCAATGAAAGATGCACTTCCAATGGATGGTATTCCAATGAAAACCCTCTTTACAGTAGGGGCTTTGTTACCATGTGTCGGAATTGCTATTCTTTTGAAACAAATTGTTGAAAAAGTGACTGACTTTATTCCATTCTTTGTTGGCTTCACTTTGGCAGCTTCACTTGGTTTGAATTTGGTATCATGTGCAGTGATTTCATTAATCTTTGCCGTATTATTCTACGAACTTGAAATGGCTAAAACTGTAAGAGCAACAGCCACAGCAGCTGATGATTTTGATGACGATGATGAGGAGGATATCTAAAATGGCTCAAAAGAAATTAACAAAGAAAACCTTGATGAAATCTTTCCATCATTGGTATTATGGTAACCTTACTTGCTTCTCACAAGAGCATATGCAAACCTTTGGTTATTTGACATCAATGCTCCCAATCGTGGAAGAATTGTATGACAATAAAGAAGACCAAGCGCGTTCAATGCAAACTTACACAGCTTTCTTCAATACAGAACCTCAGCTTGGTTCACTCATTGTCGGAATCACAGCAGGTCTTGAAGAAGCGCGTGCTAATGGTTCTGAAGAAGTTGATGACGAAACCATTAATGGACTTCGTGCAGGGCTTATGGGACCTGTGGCTGGTATCGGTGACTCACTTGTTGTTGGAACTTTGATTCCAGTTATTTTAGGGATTGCCCTTGGTCTTTCCACTGGTGGCTCACCAATCGGTGCCGTTTTCTACATCGTCGTTTGGAACTTGTTAGCTTATCTGGGTATGAGATTTGCCTATTTCAAAGGTTATGAACTCGGTGATAAAGCCGTTGAATTTCTAGTTGGTGCTCAAGGTCAAGCCATTCGTAAAGCCGTTTCTATCGTTGGTGGTATGGTTGTCGGTGGTGTTGCTGCCACTTGGGTATCTGTCCAAACATCATTCCAACTTGGTAGTGCCAAAAATCCATACTTGGTTCTTCAAGATAAATTAGACGCCGTTTATCCAGGTTTGCTAACAGCAATCTTCATCGTCTTTTGCTGGTGGCTAATGGCTAAGAAAAATATCTCACCAATTAAAGTCATGCTATTACTCGTTGTTATTGCCTTTGTTGGTGTTCTCGTTGGATTCTTCGATCCAGGTTTGTCTTACTAATACGCTTTAGAAATACCAACCTCACTAGGGATTTCTTGCGTATCATATCGATCAAAAGAGGAAAAATTCATGACAAAATCAGAAGTGATTAATGGCTATCAAACAGAAATAGCCTACCAAAAACATATGATTGAAAATCTCGGACGTTGGCTAACCTTGATCTTTTTAGTAGCAAGTATCGGATTTTTACTAATATATTTCTTTCGTCAAACCAACCTCATTTTATCTATACTTGGCTACGTTCTAGCTTTTGTCGGTGTTTTTGGAATGTTGCTTTTTGGCTACGGCATTTACCGTGGCAAACAAAATGTCGCCAAACTCATTGATGATTTTGAAATGAAACTCCAATCCTTTTAAACATAGACTAAACTCCTTTAAAAATACCTTTTTAATCTCATTACAATACTTATTCAAAAAATAAAAAGTTTCTAGTACATAATCTCTTTGCTAGAGACTTTTTTTGTGGCAAATTTCTAGCCAAACTGTGGTATATTATTAAAAAGGAAAAATTAGGACATCATAATGAAAAAGAAATTTTGGCTAATTTTATTAGCAATGGGTGTTTTAGGATTATCGGGTTGTCAGAGTAAGGCTAACAGCGAACCAGCAAAGGCGTATGATTTGGCAATTTCGTATGGTAATCAGATAACGACATTTAAAACTGATAATAATCAGCTTGAAAAAGTTGAAACACGACAATTATTTGATAAAGATATTGGCATTTGGCAAGAACGCCTGCAGTCTGTCAAGGGAAATTTATACGGTGGAACGCATGAATCAATAGATTCATTTAAAATGTATTTATTCGATGTAGAACCTAAAACGTTAAAAGGTAAATTGACAGAAGTTGGTGGTAATGATATCTATGGCTCAGCTAGTGATGAAGAGTATATTTACACAACTGCTGTTTTCTTAGGACATACTGATTTTTATAAATACGATACCGACCTACATCAAGTTACCAAAAAATCAATTAAAGAGGACGGTCTAATGAACCTCACCAATGACATGATTTTTGTTGGAGATACGCTTTATGTCCTTGTTGGTGCCGTGGATAATGAGACAGCGACTAATGCTAATTATCTATGGGTGATGAATAAGCAATTAGAAGTCCAAGAAAAAATTGACCTTAACTATACCGAGGGTGGTTATTTCCGAATGGTTGAAGCAGACGGAAAAATTTATATAACAGCCGCTAAAGAGGGGATTCGTGAGGACGGCGAGCCAGATGGTGGGCAACATATTCTTGTCTATGACCTTGCAAGTGGTGAAACCAGTCGTATTGAAACCGAGCTTGAATACCCAAAATTTATTTATTATGACGAGTCTCGTCATCAATTGCTAGTTCTTCATGACCCGCTATACGTTGCTGATTACACTTGGACAATCATTGACTTAGAAACGCTCTCTCAGCCCCAGTTTACTTTCCCAGAAATTGCTTCGGGCATGTTAGAAGTCTTTTTCACACAGACAGATTCAGATTATTACTTTTTATTTAATGAACAATTAGTGAAATACTCTGTGGATACGCAAGAGAAAACAATTTATGATTTATCAAAATTTGGCATAGATTACGCAGATGCCATTATTTTTAGTGAATGAAATAGCATGTCGAAATCAAACCTCTTTTTTCTGAATTTTAAAAATATATTGACAGAAAGCAAAAATAAGGGTAAACTGTAAACAATCAAAAACAATGACGGTAAGCCATGTGAATGTCTCATGGTTTACAACTTAACAGGAGGAAATATGCTGAAAAAGGCGTCTGTAATGACTGAAAAACTAAATCATTACTATTACTTTAGTTTCTTTAGATAGACGTTTGTAGCCAATCATGGATGCAAACGTCATACCGTTTGTATCTATGAAGCTAAAGCATTTTACTGTTGAGAAAAGCCGATTAGATACTTTAAGTTCTAATTGGCAAGTAAGATATGTTTTTACGCATGTATTGAAAACCAGTTAGACTTTTGAGCCTAGCTGGTTTTATTTATTGTGGCTGATGTAGAACTAAGCAGTTCTAATATTGAAAAAAGTTTTCCAATCTCGACATCAAGATTGGGAGTAAGAAAAGCAGAGGTAAGTAGTATGAAAAGAAACATGGCAGCTATTATGGCTTTGATGTTAGCTGTACTCACGTTATTTGGGTGTTCATCATCAAAAGGCACTAGCGACGATGTTGTCCATATTGGGATTCTTCAGTATGTTGAACATCAATCGCTAACAGCAGCTCGCAAGGGATTTGTGGATGAATTAAAAAAAGAAGGCTACGTTGACGGGGATAATATCGTCATTGATTATGAAAATGCACAAGGTGACCAGTCAAATTTACAAACCATTTCAACCAATTTGATTGCTAATAATGACCTTGTTTTAGGGATTGCAACACCAGCCGCACAGACCTTGGCTAATCTATCAACCGACGTTCCAGTCTTGTTTACAGCAGTTACCGATCCAGTATCAGCAAAATTAGTTGATTCAATGGAAAATCCTGGGGGCATTGCAACAGGGACAAGTGACATGTCGCCTATTTCAAAACAGGTCGAATTATTGCAAAAAGTCATGCCGAATGTGAAAAAAGTTGGCATCATGTACACGACAAATGAACGCAATTCCGAAGTTCAAGTTGAAGAAGCAAAAGAAGCGTTTGCTAAGGCAGGTATCGAGGTCATTACCAAAGGTATCTCATCAACGAATGATGTCCAAGATACCGCTAAAAGCCTGATGAGCCAGACAGAAGTTCTATTTATCCCAACGGATAATATGATTGTTAGTGCTATCTCGCTCATTACAGAATTATCGAAAGAAACAAAAATTCCAGTTGTCGGTGGTTCAGCAGATGTTGTGGAACAAGGTGTCCTCTTTACGTACGGTGCTAATTACGAAGCCCTTGGTCGTCAAACGGCAAAATTAGCCATTCGTATCCTTGAAGGTGAAGATGTTAGTGATGTTGCTGCGGAATATCCAGAGACACTAAACGTCGTTACCAATGATGAAATGGCTGAGACTTTAGGAATTGATTTAAGTAGTATTGAGAACGACACGACAGAATCGTCTTCTGATACGACCGAAACAAGCACATCAGCAAGCTCAAGCACAACGAAAACAAGTTCATCAAGCACGTCAACACAAACGTCAGATTCATCAAGTACGAACGGTTGGCTTAATATTGTTTTATCGGCAATTTCACAAGGTCTTTTGTGGTCAATCATGGCAATTGGTGTCTTTATTACTTTCCGTATTTTAGATATTGCTGACCTTTCTGCCGAAGGCTCATTCCCACTCGGGGCAGCTTCAACAGCGATTATGATTGTCAATGGTATTAATCCCTTAATTGCTACTATTGGTGGTTTTGTGGCAGGAATGATTGCTGGTGCGGTGTCTGGTTTCATGCACACCAAGATGAAAATTCCAGCTCTGTTAACAGGGATTATTACTCTTACGGCACTTTATTCTATCAATCTTTTGGTGCTAGGTAGTGCCAATGTTTCGTTAGCAGGTCAAGAAACACTCGTGACCTTAATGACGTCAGTACTTAACTTGTCGAAACTATATGCTGTGATTTTGATTGGTGTTATCTTTGTCGCATTAGTCATTATCTTGCTGGTGGTTCTGTTAAATACGCAAGTCGGTCTCGCGCTTCGTGCAACAGGTGATAATATTGCTATGGGTGAAGCTAATGGTATCAAGGTTGACCGCATGAAGATTTTGGGTTACATGATTTCAAATGGTTTGATTGCCCTTGCTGGTTCACTTTTGGCGCAAAATAATGGCTACGCGGATATGAATATGGGAACAGGTACGATTGTTAATGGTTTGGCATCTATTATCCTTGCTGAAGTTATCGTGAAATACTTGCCACTTGGCAAACGTCTCTGGTCAATTGTCCTTGGTTCAGTCTTATATCGTCTGGTGCTTGTTATCATTCTAGCCATGAATGTCGATGCGCAAATGCTCAAATTAGCGTCAGCGATTCTGCTTGCCTTGATTCTCTATGTTCCAGAAATTCGCAACAAACTTCATATCAAACCCTCAAAAACATTAACTCCAGGAGGTGAAGATTAATGGCACTTTTAACATTATCAAATATTCATAAAACCTTTGAAAAAGGAACTGTTAACGAAAATCACGTTTTGCGTGGCTTAGATTTAGGCATTGAACAAGGTGATTTCATCTCTGTCATTGGAGGAAATGGTGCTGGGAAATCAACACTTATGAATTCCATTGCAGGCGTCGTTGACATTGACGAAGGAGACATTCTTCTGGAAGGAGAATCTATTCGTAAAGCTTCTGTTGCCGCACGTTCAAAAGATATTAGCCGTGTATTCCAAGACCCACGAATGGGAACAGCAACCAATTTAACGATTGAAGAAAATATGGCGATTGCTTACCGTCGTGGTAAAAAGCGCAGCTTCTTCAAAAAATCTGTCACCGAACAAGAACGCGAATTGTTCAAAGAAACATTGACAGAGCTTGGTTTAGGACTGGAAAACCGTATGAAAACAGATGCGGCTTTCTTATCAGGAGGGCAACGTCAAGCACTAACGCTTGCCATGGCAACCTTGGTGCGCCCCAAAATTCTTCTCTTAGATGAACACACAGCAGCCCTTGACCCAAAAACAAGTGACATGGTTATGCATTTAACGAAAAAAATCGTTGAAGAACAAGAGCTAACAACTTTAATGATTACCCATAATATGGAACACGCTATCGAGTATGGTAACCGTCTTATCATGCTTTATCATGGCAAAATCGTGGTTGACGTTCGCGGTGATGAAAAGAAAAACCTCACCGTTGCTCAACTCATGGACCTCTTCCACAAAAATAGCGGTCAAGCCCTAAATGACGACGCCCTAGTGCTGGGGTGATATAGATTAACTGAGCAAAATTGCTTCCACCATAGGAACGATTTCAGCTCAGTTTTCTTTTTTTGAGAATTAGTGTTTTTTTCTTGACTATTTCTGACCAAGTGTTAGAATAGATTTTGTAGGAATTAGCACTCGATGTATTAGAGTGCTAAAAAAGAATTTAGCTCTGCTATTTTCAAACAAAAATTAAGAGATAATTGGAGGCAAAAGCATGTTAAAACCATTAGGTGACCGTGTGGTCTTGAAAGTTGAAGAAGAAAAAGAGCAAACAGTTGGTGGTTTTGTCCTTGCTGGCGCAAGCAAAGAAAGAACTCAAGTAGCAACTGTTGTAGCAGTCGGTGACGGTGCTCGTACCTTGACAGGTGAACTGGTAGCGCCAAGTGTTGCAGCAGGTGATAAAGTTATTATTGAAAATGGTGTTGGAATTGAAGTCAAAGACGACGATAACACAGTAACTATCGTTCGTGAAGCAGATATTTTGGCTATTCTAGCATAAGAGAGATTGTGCTATTAACGTTTATTTAGAAAATTTATCAATAGAAATAAAATAGAGGAAACTAATCATGGCAAAAGATATTAAATTTTCAGCAGATGCACGTGCAAGCATGATGCGTGGTGTGGATATTTTGGCAGATACCGTTAAAGTAACCTTAGGCCCTAAAGGTCGTAACGTGGTTCTTGAAAAATCATTTGGTTCACCACTTATCACAAATGATGGTGTGACAATCGCCAAAGAAATCGAATTAGAAGACCATTTTGAAAATATGGGAGCTAAACTTGTATCAGAAGTTGCTTCAAAAACAAACGACATCGCTGGTGACGGTACGACAACTGCCACAGTATTGACACAAGCTATCGTTCGTGAAGGTCTTAAAAACGTTACTGCGGGTGCAAACCCAATTGGTATCCGTCGTGGTATCGAATCAGCTGTCGCTGTTGCAGTTGACGAATTAAAAGCCATTGCTCAACCAGTTGCTAATAAAGAAGCGATTGCTCAAGTCGCTGCGGTTTCATCACGTTCTGAAAAAGTTGGTGAATACATTTCAGAAGCTATGGAAAAAGTTGGCAACGACGGTGTTATCACTATCGAAGAATCACGTGGTATGGAAACAGAACTTGATGTTGTTGAAGGTATGCAATTTGACCGTGGTTACCTTTCACAATACATGGTCACTGACAATGAAAAAATGGTTGCTGACCTCGAAAATCCATACATCTTGATTACAGATAAGAAAATCTCAAACATTCAAGACATTTTGCCACTTCTTGAAGAAGTGCTTAAAACTAGTCGTCCACTTCTTATTATTGCTGATGATGTTGACGGTGAAGCTCTTCCAACACTTGTGCTTAACAAAATTCGTGGTACTTTCAACGTTGTAGCTGTTAAGGCTCCTGGATTTGGTGACCGTCGTAAAGCAATGCTTGAAGATATTGCCGTTTTAACTGGTGGTACTGTCATCACAGAAGACCTTGGTCTTGATTTGAAAGATGCCAACATGACAGCTCTTGGACAAGCTGCTAAAGTAACTGTTGATAAAGATAGTACAGTTATTGTTGAAGGAGCTGGTGAGGCTTCAGCTATCGCTAATCGTGTCAATGTGATTAAATCACAACTCGAAGCAACAACATCAGAATTTGACCGTGAAAAATTACAAGAACGTTTGGCTAAATTAGCTGGTGGAGTAGCTGTTATCAAAGTTGGTGCAGCGACAGAAACAGAATTGAAAGAAATGAAATTGCGTATTGAAGATGCGCTTAATGCCACACGCGCTGCCGTTGAAGAAGGTATTGTTGCAGGTGGTGGTACAGCACTTGTCAATGTCATTTCAAAAGTTGCTGAACTTGAACTTGACGGTGATGAAGCAACAGGTCGTAACATTGTTCTTCGTGCTCTTGAAGAACCGGTTCGTCAAATTGCATTCAATGCTGGTTACGAAGGTTCAGTTATCATCGAACACTTGAAAAACTCAGAAGTTGGTACAGGATTTAACGCTGCCAACGGTGAATGGGTAAACATGGTTGAAGCAGGTATCATTGACCCTGTTAAAGTAACACGTTCAGCCCTTCAAAATGCCGCATCAGTTGCAAGTCTTATTTTGACAACTGAAGCCGTTGTGGCTAATCATCCAGAACCAGCTGCACCAGCGCCAGCAGCTCCAGGTATGGACCCATCAATGATGGGTGGCTTCTAAGCTAGATAAATGATTATTAAAAATAACGAAAACTCCTCAAATTCTGAGGAGTTTTCATTTGCCTTGAAAGCAATGTCTTTATTTAAGAGTTTTATAACAAAATTTGATATAATAAGAAAAAGTATAGATAACGTGGAAAAGAGCTAGCGCTCATTATTATGGAGAAAAATGATATTGAACGAAAAAGAATTAATGAATTTAGGTGAACTTTATCGGGAACTCAGAGTGGCGCGTGGGCTAAAATTAAAAGATGTGGCACGTGGCAATTTGTCTCTTTCACAATTATCAAAATTTGAAAATGGGCAAACAATGTTAGCAGCTGATAAATTGTTAGTAGCTATTTCTGGGATTCACATGAGTTTCGCCGAGTTCGGGCACGCTTTAAATCATTATCAAGAAAGCCCCTTTTTTGCTGTTGGTAAACAGATTGCAAAATTACAGTTAAAGGGTGATGTTGAAGGATTAAAACAATTGCTGAACACTTTGGAAGATACGGAAACATTTGACACCTATAACCGACTAAATAGGATAGATGTCGCTAGCGCTATTCATTCACTAGACCCAAATTATGAAATCGCCGATGAGGACAAGAAGTTTTTGACAGACTATCTTTATGGTATAGAAGAATGGACGGAGTATGAACTGTACATTTTTGGAAATACAATGGCTATTTTGTCAGATGCAGATTTGATTTTCTTAGGGAAAGCTTTTGCAGAACGTGATAAGTTTTATTTATCATTGCCGCAGCATAAAAAAACAGCAGAGCTAACCTTTTTAAATATTATCTTTGCGCTAATTGACCGCGAAGAGTTTTATTACACCACTTTTTTTATTGATAAACTGGAAAAATTATTAAATTATCAAGATATGTTTGCGATTGTTGTTTTAAATTTCTTAAGGCAAATTCTAGCTTATTTAAAAGGTGAAATAACAACGACCGAACCAATGGAAGAATATATTGAAATGGTAGAAAAACTAGGTAACCCTACAACTGCTTTGGTGTTAAGAGAACGGTTAGAAGAATTTTGCCTAAAAGACAAGAAAAGAGCAGATAAACAACCACCGCTAACCTAATAGTGGATAATTGTTATCTACTCTCCGTGTTCGGAAATAGTTGGCACTAATTAAAATGGCCAAATTCTAAAAGTTAGAAGAACAGCTGCTACAGCAATCAATTTTTTGAGCATAACATTACCTCCCTTTTCTATCCATTATAGAATAAATTAAGAAAAAAAGTTAAAATTCTCAAATATGAAAAAAATATTTTTAAATTTTCATATTTGCGAATTTTTAATATCGGCAGTTTTCTATGTTATATTATATCCATAAGTATTTTGATTAATGCTTAATGGAACCATGTCGTTCTTATATGTAAGAAGTTTCAAGTATGAAAATCAATTGATTGGGAGCTTTTGATTTTGGGAGCATACTCGAAAACCAAGATATTGTTCTAAGGGAATTGGACCTTCCTAGGAGAAAATTAGCAGAATTGCTAAATAAGACTTGAACAATGACCAGTTCAAGTTAACAAGTCATACCTTTTTCAATTGAGTGACACCGTCTGTAGTATTCGTAGTAGTATTATTTACTCAATTACAAATTAGTATATCCATGAGGTATGACAACATTAAGAACGGTTTATAAGGTTTGTTTTAGACATGATTGTTCACATATAAAATCACTGATAGCTAACCTAGACATCCTCGTAGACCTTATATTTATTTGACACCGTATTTTCGGTTGGGGGCAGCTGAAAATATGTTGGTGCAGCTTGATGACTGATTACCTTCTGAAAAGACTGATAAGCTACACTAAAAAACTTAAAGAAAAAACGAACTTTTTGATTTGGTGGGGTTCGTTTTTTCTTTTGCGTCAATTTTTCCAAGAAGCATTAAAATGGTCGAAAAATAATAGAAGGTGTAGTATACTAAAAGCAACAATAACAGTTTACTCGTGAGTGTAGTAGTTTTTGAGGTGAAGGGGGTAAGCTTATGTTCTTTTGGTTAGGCGTTGCTGGTGCGGTTTTGGGTGCTATTTATATTGTTAGGATTGATAATAAAGATGATTTTTGACTAATGGCGGCTTTTTGAGCCGTTTTTTCTGTTTTTTACTGTAATATGGTGTGGCTGTTTTGTAACAAGAGGTTAAAGAGCTTTTGATATAATATGTGAAATAGTAAGAATAATGGAGAAAAGTCATGAAAAAGATAAAAAGCATTTTAAGATTAAAAAGAGTTTGGATACCTAGCCTTATTTTAGGACTTGCTTTGGTACTATTTTTGGTGTGGGGGAGTTTTCATTATTCAAAGAAACATTTGATTGAGGAATATGTCTCTGCTTACCGTCAGTCTGGCGATACGTTTGAAAATATCAAGGGGTATGTCGTCTGGTCGGATACCAATCAACAAGTGACGAATGACCAAGCGCAATATACGACGTTTACAAAGCTTTCTAAAAGTGAAGCCCAAAAACTGTCAGAGACGCTGGAGAAGGCAGACAGTTCGGATGATTCCTACATTAAAAAAGTGGGGCGAAGATTTCTCTTTTTCCCAGCTTACCGAGTAGCTTTAAAACCAATGAGTTTAACCATTAAGACAAATATTAATCAAGTTGATGTTCTTCTAAATGAGAAAAAAGTAGCGGTTAGTGATTCGGAAGACTATACGTTAACACTTGAGCGTTTACCAATTGCGGATTATACGGCGAGTATTTCAGGCACTTACAATGGGAAGTCAGTAGAGCTAAGTAAGGCTTATGACGGTGAGAATAGCTTGTTGGATTTGACTGTTAGTTTTAAAACATTCAAAGTAACAAGTAATTTGACTGACGGTGAGCTTTATTTTGATGACACACGCATTGGGACTTTGTCAAATGGTGAGTATGATGTGAGTGATTATCCTTTGACGGATTCTGCGCAAGCTTATGTTAAAAAGAATTATTCAGACGGAGAATTGACATCACAAAAGCAGGCTCTTTCTGGCATTTCTGATGGTGATACGGTGGCTTTAGATGCTGAAAATCTCTTAGATGAAGCAAGCGCTGGTCAGATTCTTGTGTCAGCTTTTGACCAATTGATTTCGTATTTAAGCACGGGTCAAGATTCATCAACTGTCTCTACGGTATTTGAAGATGGAGCGAATAATGAGTTTTATAAAGGCTTAAAAGAGAGCATTAAGGCGAAAATGCAGACAGATACTCGTAAGGCGTCAAGTCTGACTGTGCCAGCCATCACGCTGACGAGTCTGTCTCAGATTGGCAAGGAGTCCTATCTCGTTAACTTTTCAGCAACTTATGATTTTTATTATGATAAATCAACAGATAGCGAGAAAAATACATCTGGTGATGTCATTCAGACCTTGGAAGGCAAGATGACCTTGAAAAAATCAGGTTCAAGCTATGTTGTGGCTAATTCTGGGCAAAAAAATATCACCGTGACAGGTGAGAATAATCAAGTAAAATCAGATTCAGTCTTCCCAGAAAAAATCTTGGGAACATGGAAGGTTGATGATAAGGATGACATCACTTTCAAGTTTGAGGCTGACGGTACGATTACTAAAACAACGAAAGATAACGAAGTCAAAACAGCGAAAATTACTAAACTTGAAGAAGAGGGGGATAATATTTATCGTTATGTTTACGATGACGGTACCGATACATCAGCCTTTATTACTAGCGGTATTGGCGGTATCGGTGTCAAATATGCCTTCGGTATTAAAATTGATGGGTCACATTTGAAAGTAGTCCTTTGGCAAACTGGAACAAATGACGATTTTGATTACAGTAAACCACTTTACGGCAATACATTGACGAAAAAATAGAAAGTTATTCTGTTTAACGATTAAAAAGCGCACAAAGAACGGCACCCCAAAAGTTAGATACAAAATCTAACGATTGAGGTGCTTTTGTTTTATGATAAGCCTGCTTCAAAGGTTTGAGATTTGGCTTTAACGCTGATTTTTTCAAGGGTAAATGGGTGTGTGAAACTTAATTTGTGCGCGTGTAGCATAAGACGTTTGGCAGGGAGTTTGCTATAAAGTGGGTCGCCAATAATGGCATGGTTGTGAGCTGATAAGTGCACACGAATCTGATGCGTGCGTCCCGTCTTTAAGCGACATTTAACCAGAGTTCCATTTGGAAAAACTTTGAGGCGGTCAACGATGGTTAAGGCAGTTTGCCCATTTTTGCGGTCAACCACGCGCTTTCTACGGTCATGACGGTCGCGCCCAATTTTATCTTGAAAGACTTGGTGTTTGGGTTCGAATTTTCCTTGCACCAAAGCCCAGTATTCGCGAGCAATGTCTTTGTTTTCTAGCAAGCGATTGAGGATTGGCAAGACAAAAGGATTTTTGGCAAACATGACAGCTCCGCTAGTTTCCATGTCTAAACGGTGAATCACATAGCACGTTTGTCCGACATAGGCAGAAACGTGGTTAAACAGAGCAATTTCATTGGGTTCATTGCCATGGGTTTTCATGCCTTCTGGTTTGTTGACGATGATGAGGTGTTCGTCTTGATAAAGACAATCAACCAGCTCAGCTTGTCCAAAAGGAATCTCTTTTTGGGGATAATCGTCATCATCAAAAATTAAATGAATCGTGTCACCAGTTTTGACCAAACTCTGCCAATTAATTATTTCTCCGTTGATACGAAGATGTTTTTTAGTGCGCAAGAAGTGGCGAATTTTTCGTGGAATGAGTAAATGTTCTTCTAAAAGTTCTTTGACCGTGCAGTCTGGATAAGGATTTTTAAGCGTAAATGATAAAGTCATAGTTCTATTATAGCATGACTACAAATTAAAACGCACCTTGTTCGGTGCGCTGATAGTTTATTTTTGGTCGTTTTCGTGCAACCAATCGTGGTATTTTTCCAACAAATTAACTGCCATTTGAGTTGCGACTGCCATTGAATAGGCTTCTGTGCCTTCGGCTTCGCTTTCAGAAACTTCAATTTTTGTTTCATCATAAACGGCTTTTAAACTTTCGTGTGACAATGTTTTTTTAAATGCTTCAAATCCTTTGTTCATCGTGAAATCCTTTCTAATACTCGGTAGAAGTATTGTGGGAATGAGTGGCTGTTTGAGACCAGTTGTGCCTGTTTTTCTATGCTTTTATTTTATCACAAAAAGGCTAAAATGAAATGAAAACGTTGTATTATTTAAGGAATCCCTTTATCTCTGACGATTTTAAAAGAAATTGATATAATGTAGCTATAGTAACGTAAGAATATAAATGCTTAATTTAAAGGCGTTTTGAGCTATTTTATATAATTGTGGTAAAGAAACTAACCAAAAAATAACCAAGCAACATATTTTTAATCAATTTAGGTATAGAGTAAAGTGTATTAGTTTTTAACTAATACACTTTACTGTGTATTCAATATGATCTTTTGTTTTTTAGAATATAGTTTTATGGTGAAATAAATGTAATTTTAAAAAAAGTAAAAGGAATGTAACAACTATGTGAACTATTCAAACAGAATAGTTGTGTTAGTATAAACTTTGTAGTATGGTATTGTACAGAGACTTCCATAGTACTGTGGTTAATATTAATTCCATACGGTATTATGAGTTAGAAAGGAAATGTAAATAATGATTGAAATTACATTTTTAAACGCAGGAAACCAAGAGCGAGTGGTGATGTTTGACTCATACGAGGAATTCGAACGTTCACAGCAAGCTTGCTCAATTGATATTGCCGACTATTACAAAGTCACTAGGGTCGTTTATAACGGTCATGTACTGGATTATTCAGGAAATTATGGCAACTTATTTTACTACTTTTTAAAACAAGATTTAACACAGTATCGCTAATATCATGTTTGTTATTTAATGATGCAGTGCTTTCATGGGAGAACAAAAATGAAAACATATGATTTATTAGTTATTGGCTTTGGTAAAGCTGGAAAGACACTTGCTGCTAAGATGAGTTCTCTTGGCAAGAAAGTTGCTCTTGTTGAAGAAAGTTCTTCAATGTATGGAGGAACTTGTATCAATATTGGCTGTATTCCAACAAAAACATTAATCCATGCAGCTGAAAATCATTTAACATTTGAGCAGGCAATGGCTGAAAAAGAGGTGGTTACGCATCGATTAAATCAAAAAAATAAAGCTAATGTGGTCAATGCTGGTGTAGATCTTTATGATGCTAAAGCAAGTTTTGTCTCTAATAAGGTTATTAAAATAGTTGCTGGCGAGGATAGCGAGCAGTTAACAGCTGATAGTATAGTGATCAATACAGGCGCCATTTCAAATCGTTTGCATATCCCAGGATTAAAGGAATCTAAAAATGTCTTTGACAGCACTGGTATTCAAAAATTGGAAACTCTGCCACAAAGGTTAGGAATTATTGGAGGGGGTAATATTGGGCTTGAATTTGCCAGCCTTTATGCTAATCTTGGCAGTAAGGTCACTGTTTTTGAGACTGCTAACCGTATTTTGCCACGTGAGGAGGTTATCGTTGCGCAGTTAGCAAAAGAATACATGGAAGAAGACGGTGTTTCTTTTGTCTTAAATGCTCAGATAAATGCTTTAGAAAACGATGAAGAGGATAATGTTATTTTAAGCAATCATGGTCAGAAAATGAGTTTTGATACTGTTCTTTATGCGACTGGTCGTAAACCGAATATTACTGACTTGGGACTTGAAAATACAGACATTGTGGTAACAGACCGTGGTGCCATTGAGGTTGATGATTATTGTGAAACTAGTGTTCCAAATGTTTATGCTGTTGGGGATGTCAATGGTGGGCTCCAATTTACTTATGTGTCATTGGATGATTATCGCATAGTTTTTAATAAATTAACTGGACAGAGTAATTATAACGCTAGTCAGAGAAAGAATATCCCCACTACATTATTTATTAACCCTGCTTTGGCACGTGTAGGTTTAACAGAAAAAGAAGCTACAGAGGCAAATCTTCCCTATAAAGCAAATGAATTAATGGTTTCAGCTATGCCTAGAGCTCATGTTAATGGTAACCTTCGAGGTATTTATAAGGTTATTATTAATGAAAAAACACAAGATATTTTAGGAGCAACTCTTTTTGGTGAAGGTGCTCAGGAAAATATAAACCTGATTAAGTTAGCTATGGATAACCATATCCCATACACTTATATTAAGAATCAAATATTTACGCATCCTACTATGGCAGAGAACCTTAATGATGTTTTTAATTTTTGAAATAGAAAGGAGATTAGAAAGATTTGAACAGTTCTTTGTCAAGTAGCTAGTGAAATAATAAAATAGTTAAGCAACCTGATTCCTAATTTCTAAGGGAATCGGGTTATTTAGTTTAGCTTGGTTATCTTTAAACACGGTTATATAGATTGATTTAAATTATTTCTTGTATAGTTTGACATATATATGTAGCTATAGTAACGTAAAATTATAAATGTTTAATCTAAAGGGATTTTGAGTTATTTTTATAACTATAGTAAAAAGTAAAAATAACCGAGTGACATATTTTTAATTAAATTAGGTATAGAGTAAAGTGTATTAGTTTAACTAGTGCATTTTACTGTGTATTAAATAGATTTTTGTTGTAGACTTGGCTATTGACTAATTTAAAGTAGTCGTAATAGAAAAGAGTACTAAAAGGCCAAGGAAAGTGCCCGTATATGGGTAAGAATGTTTTGATGTTCACATTTGATTTGGAAACTATTCAAGATGTTGGTATGGATTAAAAAAACAGATAAAAAACAGATGAACTATACATGTACTGTAGATGGCTTTGATATAATAAGGATGTTCGTAAGTAACTAGACATTTGAATTTTAAAGGAGGGTATTTTATGAACAGAAATGTAAAAAAATTATCAGTTGGGTTAGTCGGCCTTGTTTGTGCGGTATTCTTATTATCTGCATGTAATGGTAGTGGAAATGATGTAAATTCAAAGGAAATGGATATAGATACCAAAGATGCGGTAAAATCTGAGAAAAAAATTGTGGACGGTAAAGAGGTTGAAGAATATACTCTTAAAGATGGTACTGTTATTCAGCAGCAAGAAGAGTCTTCTGATACCGGCGAAGAGTAGAATAATGGATATTAGAATTATTAGGTGGTTTAGGTAATCAATTTTTGATAACATTAAAAAGAGGCATCACTAGGAATTGGTTTGATTACTACAATAGTGGTGCTTCTTCGTTGTTATTGATATTACTAATATAAGAGAAGTGTACATTAAGACTTATGAAAGGAATTTTTACAATATGGTTACAAGGTCAAAGGGGAAATTCCCTAAGAATAAAAAAATTATAGCATTATCTAGTTTGATAACTATTGCTCTAGTAGGTGGAGGGATTTACTTTTATCAAAAATTGGGTCTACAGGCAGATCCTGTTTCTGAAGCTGTTGAAGCAGTTCCTGTTCGTGATGCAGTTGGAGATAGCCAAAAGATTAATGGTATTTTATCAGGCGAGGTTGAAGCTAATAATTCAAGTAAAGTAAAGATTGATCCCTCTAAAGGAGAGGTTAAGGAGGTCTATGTAAAAGCTGGAGATAATGTTACAGCTGGTCAACCTCTGTTCAGTTATGAAACAGACCAAGCTTTAACGGCGCAGTCAGCTAACTATGATGTTCAAAGTAAACAAGCTGCAGCATCAGCAGCACGTAGTACGGCTGATGTTAAATGGGCTACTTATACACGCAAATTAAATAGTTTTAATCAGTTAAATACTAAATTTAAACAGGGAGGGGAGGATGCGCCTTCTGCTGCAGATCTTAAAAGCGCCCAAGATGATTTAGACCAAGCTTTAGCTGACGCTCAGACTAGTGAAAATGAAGCCAAGACAGCCCAGATTGAATATGAAAAGGCACAGGCAACAGCAGCAACGGAAAACGAAAAATTGAAGTATGATACGGTAACAGCGGATACAGATGGAACTGTTACAACTCTTAATGAGAATTTACGAAACCAGTCAAAAGAGAAAAAGGAAAAAGAAACTTTTATGGAAATTGTTGATCGCTCGAAATACTTTGTCAGAGGGGAAGTTAGTGAAATGGATCGTGACAAGGTAAGTGTAGGACAACGAGTGATGGTGTTAAATCGTAAAGATTCTACAAAAAGCTGGTTGGGAACTATTACTCAAGTTGGTGATTTGACAGCTAATTCTGATTCTAGTTCAGATGGAAAAGAAAATCCGAACATGTCTAAATATCCTTATAAAGTTGAATTAGATCAGAGTGAGAATCAGCCTTCTGTTGGTATACACACTTATGTGAAGTTGGTAGATAGTAGTACAGAGGTAGGAAAATTAATTCTTAATAAAAAGTATTTGATTACTGAGAAAAATAAAACATATATCTGGAAAGTAGAGGGAAATAAAATAAAAAGACAAGAAGTTACGGTTCAAAAATTATCGGATAGTTTATATGAAGTTACAGCAGGTTTAGGTCAAGATGATACTATTGCACTGCCTAAAGAAGGCATGAAAGAAGGTATGGAGGTTGGTCAAAATGTTGAATCTTAGTCAGATTGAAAAAAATTATCTACAAGGAGAAGAAGAAGTTCCTATTCTAAAAGGGATTAATTTAGAGGTCAACCAAGGAGATTTTTTAGCCATTATGGGACCATCTGGTTCAGGAAAATCAACCTTAATGAATATTATTGGCTGTTTAGATAAACCTACTAGAGGTAAATATGAAATTGAGGGAACTGATATTAGTAGTTTGTCAGATAATGAATTATCAGACCTTCGGAACCAAAAAATTGGTTTTGTTTTTCAAAATTTTAATTTAATGCCAAAGCTAACAGCTTGTCAGAATGTTGAGTTGCCTTTGACTTATGCCAATATTCCTAAAAAGGAACGTCATGAACGTGCCATGGAAATGTTAAGGGAAGTTGGTTTAGAAGAGCGTAGCGAATTTAAACCAACGGAATTATCAGGTGGACAAAAACAACGAGTAGCTATTGCACGTGCATTAGTTACTAACCCTGCATTTATTTTGGGTGATGAGCCTACAGGGGCTCTAGATACTAAAACTAGTATTCAAATTATGGAGCTATTTCAAAGATTTAATGATGCAGGGAAAACGATTATTCTTATTACTCATGAGCCAGAGGTAGCAGAAATGTGTAAAAAGACAGTTGTCCTTCGTGATGGGCTTTTACAGGAAGATTACATAAAAATATAATATAAGGAGGATGAATTTATGGAAGAAACAGCAACAGCTTTTCGGTCTATTCTCTCCCATAAAATGCGCTCTATTTTGACTATGCTAGGAATTATTATTGGAATTGCTGCCATTATTGCTATTTTTTCAATTATTGAAGGGAATACAGAAACTATGAAGCGCCAGTTAATTGGTGGTAATAACAATACAATTGATGTTGTATATGCCAAAAAAAGCGCCTTAAATCCAAGGGTTTCAGAAAAGCAAAATGCAAAAAAATCATTATATATTCCCTTTATTGATGAAAATAATTTAAAACCTATTCAAAAGCTTAAAGGTGTGAAGGCAGTAGCTTTTTCGTATAATACTGATCAGACAATTTATCGCCTTCAAAATAAAGCTTCTAGTAGAGTTTCGTCAGCAACATCTAATATGGGACGTTTGAAACAATTAAAGATTATTAAAGGAGAGGGTTTTTCATCTAAAAGCTTTAAAGATCAGGAACAAGTATCTATTTTAGAACGAAGTCTCTATCAACAACTCTTCCCTCGTGGCAATGGAATTGGTCAGTATGTTGAAATTAATGGAGCACCATTTAAGGTTATTGGTGTTTATGAGTCTAAAGTGACTGAATTTAGTGATTTTGGTACTGAGAAAGTTGCCTATATTCCTCTTCATCAGTGGTCAAAAGTATTTGAAGAAGTTAATGTTGAACCCACTGTAACAGTTCAGACTAACCGTGCTGATGACCTCAAGTTTGCATCTAATCAAGTTAGTAATTACTTAAATAAATTAACTCCAAACTCTGATTATGCCTTTGGAACAATGAATTTAAAAGATCTTGAACGTCAATTAGACGAATTAAACCAATCGAATTTTATCTTATTAGCTGGTATTGCTAGTATTTCACTTTTAGTTGGTGGTATTGGAGTTATGAATATTATGTTAGTATCTGTTACTGAGAGAACTCGTGAAATTGGTATTAAAAAAGCTCTAGGAGCAAGGCGTAAAGTAATTCTTAAGCAATTTTTAATTGAGGCAGTTATATTAACTTTAATGGGAGGTGTTATTGGTGTTATAACTGGTATTATTAGTGGATTTGTAATTACTCAAACTCTTGCTTATCCTTATATTTTATCTTTATTTTCTGTTGTTGTCAGTCTCGTATTTTGTTGTATAATAGGAATAGTGTTCGGTTTGCTTCCAGCTATTAAAGCTTCAAAACTCAACCCTATAGAAGCTTTACGATTCGAATAGACAAAAGTAAAGGTGAGGAAATGGCACATATTTTAGTTGTTGAAGATGATCCAATTATTAATCAGGTTATCACAGAATTTTTAAAAGAGAATCGCTATAAAGTGACCTCTTGCTTTGATGGTCAAGAAGCACTAGATTGCTTTGTAAAGGATACTTTTGCATTGGTTATCCTTGATATTATGCTTCCAGCGGTAAACGGTATAGATGTCCTGAAAAAAATAAGAGAAATTTCTGACGTACCAATTATGATGCTAACAGCAGTTAGTGATGAGTACACACAGCTTGTTAGTTTTAATCATTTGATTAGTGATTATGTTGTCAAACCTTTCTCACCAGTTATTTTAATAAAGCGAGTGGAAAATATTCTTCGTCAGCAAGAAAAAGATAGAACTCCGTCTCTTAAAGGTGATTTAATTTTAAATTATGATGACTGTGCAGTCATGTATAAGGGAGAAAAGATTATTTTAACCAAGAAAGAGTATAGTATATTAGATTTTTTGGTTAAACATAGAGGACATCTGGTAACTCGTGATCAGCTAATGGTAGGTATTTGGGGGTATAGTGAATTAGATAGTCGTGTCTTAGACAATCATATCAAGAATATTAGAAAGAAGTGTCAAGGAATTCCGTTGCAAACGATGACGGGGTTAGGTTATAAGCTTGAGGGAGAGTAATGAAACTCACAACAAAAAATTTTATTATTATGAATGGCGTAATTTTTTTAGTCGTGACAGCAACATTATTTGTTCTCTACATTTTTATGCCAATTTACTATGAACAAGTTAAAATCAAGCAAAGTACATCAGATTTTAGAAAAATTGTTCAAACTATCAAGAGTTTGTCACAAGAAGAAATGATTGATCATTTAAAAACATATGAAAAGCAGAATCAGCAGTTATACTTGTACCTGACTAAAGGTGATACAGTTATTTATCCGGACTTTACTATGAGCTCCTTTAATGCAGACTCTGATAGTGTCGAAATAGCAGTTACGCCTAATTTTACGGATACAAAGATGAAAACTATAAATGAGAAGATAACAACGGATGATGGGGAGATATTAAATCTAAGGGCGGAATATTCTTTACAGCCTATATCAGACGCTAGTTATATTCTTTTGCAAATTTATCCTTTTATTCTCCTTATTGCCCTACTGATAGGAAGTATTTCGGCCTATATTTATAGTAGGTCTTCAACAAAACGCATTAAAGCATTATCAAAAACTACTCGTGATATGGTTAGTCTGGAAGCGGGCTTATCTTGTGATATCAAAGGGAAAGATGAGATTGCAGAATTGGGACAAGATATTAATTGGATGTATTGTAACCTATGTCAAACCGTTGAAGAACTTGAAGAGGAAATTAAGAAGACTGCCGAGAGCGAGCGCTCTAAAGAAGAATTTCTTCGTATTACTTCGCATGAACTAAAAACTCCGATTGCTAGTATGATGGGAATTGTTGATGGTATGATTTTTGGGGTAGGAAACTTTAAGGATCGAGATTATTATTTAAAAGAATGTCGCCGTATATTAGAAGAACAAAGTCAGTTAGTGCAAAGTATATTAGATGTTTCTAGACTTGAAATGTCTAATGCACTTCAGGAAGACAACTGGCAGTGGTTTTCTTTATCCGAAATGTTAGAGGAAAAAATGGTATCTTATCAACTCTTAGCAGATATTAATCATTATCAACTAAGTTATTCATTGGAACAAACAAACATTAGAGCTAATAAAGATTACCTTGAAAAAGCGATTAAGAATGTTATTGATAATGCGTTCCATTATACTCGTTTGCAAGGTAGTATTAATATTGAGCTAAAAAATAAACGACTAACTATCAAAAATCAACCCCAGCATCTCTTAACAGAAACTGAGATAAAGCAAATTTTCATGCCGTTCTATAGACCTGATTATAGTCGAAATCGTAAGGAGGGTGGAACAGGACTTGGATTGTTCATTGTGAAGAGTATTCTGGAAAGGCACCAAATAGAGTATCATTTTGGGGCTGTGGATGAAACATGGATGTGTTTTACAATGGATTTAAAGAACTTATGCTAAAATGGAGCATCTATTAGGTGGTGATATATTTGACACACATACATTTGTATGAAATAGCTGTTTTTGTGTTTTTTTGAGACTTATAAGTTAGTGTTAACCAAAAAAGTAACCAAAGAAAGAAATTTGTAGTATAGAATAAAGTGTATTAGTTTTACTAATGCATTTTATTGTGTATTTTAGTTGAAAAAATATAAAATAGTGGTACAATATAAGTACAAATAGAGTACGGAGGTTTTAGTTATGTCAATGGTAACAGTACGTGTAGATGATAAACTAAAAAAAGAAGCTTCAAAGATATATAAAGATTTAGGGCTTGATATGGCTACAGCCGTTAGAATGTTTTTGATTCAAAGTGTGAGAACACGCAGTTTGCCTTTTGATGTTACTTTAGAAAAGCCATCTATTTCTGATGAGGAGTTTCTCAAAATGATAGAAGAGAAAATACCATCTAAAAAGGTAGATTTTGATAATCCTAATGATGTAAAAGAGTTTTTCGGTGATGAAGACCTTTCAGAATATGAGGAGGTATTTAATGACTGATTTAAATATCTATTCTATAGTAGTTGCTAGAATAGAGTATGCTGATGGAACAGGTTCAAAAGTTCGTCCTGCTTTAGTGGTAAGTGTTGGAGATGAAGTTGTAAAAACTTTTAGAATAACAAGTCAGTATCAGTTTAAGTCAGATGTTATAAAAACTAAATATTTTGAAATTATTGATTGGTATAAGGTAGGTCTTAGGAAACCATCATGGATTGATACTGTAAGATTTTATGAGATTGATAGTGATAAGGTAAAAATAAAAATTATTGGTCACTTATCAGGACGTGATATTGATAGATTAAAAGTTTTTCTATCAGATAGGGATATATATTAAGGGAGGTGCTTTTATGAAAAAGAAGTTATTAGCAGTATTGCTAGCGGTTATGTCAGTATTTTTGCTTGTTGCATGTTCGTCTGAAACTGAGAAGATGGAGGGAACGTATTATGAATATTATGGTACAGGTTCTTCATTAGTAGTATCTAAGAACTATCCAGTTAAAATTGCTAATGGAAAGTTACTCTATGACGATAAGGTTTATAATATTGACTTGGATTTAAATATTGTGACTGCTGAAAATAGTGATTCTTTACAATTTGTTTATAATGATGATGAAACAATCTCTTTTGATGGCAATACTTATGTAAAAAAGAATTCGAATAGGTATAAAAAATTATTAAAGAATGCTTCCAAGGTATATGGAAAAGATGAAAACGACTAGAAAAATCTAGCCGTTTTTTAATATTTTTTGATTTAGTACATTTACAAAATTCAGAAAAACATTGTGTCAATTCTTCTTTCTTATATTTTGTAAATATAGTTTTTTAACTGCCTCCTTGACAAAGTTTTCATATTTATCAGGTATGAAAGCCTTTTTCATATATTCGATGTAGTTAAATGATTCATCTATAGGATATTCTTGATTGATTAGATTAAGGAAGTCAATGATACGGTTTTTTTCAGTTTCATTTTCTATTCGATAGCTGTATGTTTCTACAAAGCTCAATGTATTGTTTAGGTCGTTTTTGAGACAGTGTGCTTTTTCATGTAGTAGTACATTGATTAGTTCAACTTCAGATAACTCGTTATCAACAAAAATGTACTTTTGACCATTGAATTCATCATGTCGTCCCTTACTGTTCGGGAGTCTTGTAAATAAAACGATGATATCGTGTTTTTCAATATCTTTAATGATTTCCGATAATTCCATATTAGTGGTTTTTTAGGTAGTCAATAAGAGCGTTTTTCATATTTCGGATTTCTTCATCTGTAGGTGGTTTTCCGTTGAAACCGATTGATTTTCTTAAAGATTGCTCTAAAGCTTCTTCGTCAATATCAGAAGCATTTTTGATATCAGTCTTACCCAGAAGATAATCGGTTGAGACATTAAAAAAATCGGCTATTTTTTTAAGACTTTCTCCATTTGGGTTTCTTTTTCCACTTTCCCATGCTTGGTATGAAGGTTGAGAAGTACCGAATTGTTTTGCCATTTCAATTTGAGTGAGTTTTGCTTCTTTACGAAGAGTTTTTAGTCGTTCAGAAAACATAAAAGTTTGCCTTTCAAAAAATACAAAAAGTTTGAAGAAAAATGTTGACATTATAGACAAAGTGATATACAATCATTCTATAAGCAAAGAGATATATAGTTGTTTGTGGATGAAAAATGTTAGGTATAGAAAAGTTACCAGAAAGAAGATTGAAAGTTAATTCTATCTATTAAAATTCTAGTTTCTCTATAGATAGTATCTAATAGTTTTTCAAAAAGTTCGCTATCTCCATTTGAAATAGCAACTTCAAGTTGTTGTTTACAAATATCAATGAAAGCACGATAGTTGACAATTTCATTGTGGTTAAGAATATTATCTTCAGTTACTTGTTTATAGAATAATTCAATATCGTCACTATTAAACTTTTCTTGGATGAATTGATGTTTTAAATTAAGTTCTAGAAATGTAAAGTCATCTTCAAAATAGTTCATAAGTATCTTTCCTTTTTAACGATAAAATTATTTGATAAGTTCTTTGATAAATTGTTTTAAATCATTAAGTTGTTGTTTTGATAGTTCTTTATCTTGAAAAGTAATAGTTTCACTGGAAAGTATCTTTTCAATTGAAAGTGGCTTATCTGAGATAAGTTCTTCAATGGGAGCATTGAAATAATTAGAAACTTTTTGGATAGTATCTAAAGTAGGGGTATATTTCCCACTTTCCCATCTGGCATAGGACTGTTGCGATACTTCAAGTTGCTTAGCTAATTGTGTTTGTGATAATCCAGAATTTATTCTTAGTTCTTTTAACTTTTTAGAAAACATAAAATTTTTGAAAATATATCTTGACACAACAACAAACATGATGTAAAATAAGTATAACAACATAGATGATGTAAGTCAAACCTTTCAGTAGTCATATTGAAGTAATTAAGTTTATTAATTATTTCGATATACCTATTGATAATTAACGTTCAAGGAGATAAAAAGTGTTTTGAAAAAACAGAATGAAAAGTTATCTTATGAACGAAAAATACTAGGTATAGAAAACTAAATCAATAATTAAATAAAAAGTACGTCAGATTCTTACTGACAATCAGTTGAAATCCAACGCACAATCAAATCTTAGACAGTTTAATTGTACGTTATTTTGATGAATTTGTCAAAGGAAGATTTACTTTACTACATGTAATGTAAATACTGATAATAACGTGCTAAGGTTTGGGCGGAGCGAAAGCTCAAAGTAGGAAAGATTCAGAAATGGGTTGGAACTGCTTTTGGTTTCCTTGATTTGTACAAAAACCACGAACTGTTTTGCGTCAAAAGCGCAAAGAGACCCGCGAGGGTGGACGGTATGTTTCTTCTTGTAAAAGAGGGAGCTATGGGATAAGGTGTTTTAATAGTGCCTTTTGGTGCTAGCAAGGGGAGTATTTTGAGTGGTACGGAACTTGGTGACTTATCCCAAGGGAAAATGCAATGTAGTGTTGTTGTTTACTTTAGTAAATGGCATTTGGCGACGATATGAGCCCACAAATGCTTTAACCATTGTATTTTCTTTGATTTTAAGTAGGTGTTTTCACTGTACTTAAAATCGGTATTGAAGTTAAAGTTGTTTTTAGTGTACTTTAAATAATTTAAAGTATTGAAATATTAAAGAAGTGGCTTAGTAATAAGTCACTTTTTTGTTTTAAAAAGCCTACTAAGAGTATTAGTAGGTTTCTTAAAGCATGTTGAATTATGTTTTAAATTAAAAAAGTGAGGTAAAAAGTATGAGTAATCATAAAATGAATAAGTCAGATGCTGTTCAGTTAGTAGCTTGTATTATGAGACGTCAAAAAGAGGTTAAAAAATTAGGGTTGATAACTTGGATTGATTTTGATTTAATTCCCAAAGAAGATGTTGATGAGTATAAGCAAAGAATTCCTGAAATCTATAAGAAACAGTTTGATGAGATTACAGATGATTATTACCAAAGATTGGAAGAACTAAAAAATCAAATTTTTAAAGATAGTTTTTAGTAGTTCTTGATAAAATTTTCTAGTTCAAATAATAGGTCTCTTAAAGTTCTTCTTGTAACTTCTGGTTCTCTTTCGTCAAGACAACGTATAAATTGTCTTGCTCGATAATTTTGTTCAATGTAGGAGTTATGAAATTGTGTGAGAATGTTCTGATTGCCATTGGTAATGTAGGTTAAAAATCCTTTAATTGTTTCATCTTTATCACCGTTTGAAAATAGTTCTTCAAGGATATAGTCAAGTTTATTTTCATTTCCTGACAAGGTGATATCAATTAATTGATTTTCATAATGTGAGATTATGTTTCGGCAGAAATAATTGTATTCTTGTTCGTTTAATTTCATATTGTTATCCTTTCTATAAAGAAGTTAAATTTTAAATGATTGTATGTTATTTGAATATTTTTGTCAAAGGGTTTTAGTTTTTTAAAAAGTGGAGGTTTAAAATGATGAGTAGTAAAAAAGTAATAGACTTGTTCGGAAACTAAATCATCTCAAAATTGATGATACCACAAATCAATTCAGCTCTGAGTTCAAATCTCTTTTTTCGATTGCGATAAGGCTGTGACATGATTTGAAAAGTCTTAAACTTCGCATTAAAATGCTCAACTTCAATTCTTATTCTTGCCATCTCTTTATTCAACTCTAGTTCTTCGTCTGTTAAACGATGATACTTGGAACTTTTTGCTGGAATAAAAGTATTCTCATGAAAGTTTAAGATGCCCAAATACCCCAAATCAACAAAGACAAGAGTGTCTTTGGGTAAAGCAGAACCAATGCTTTCTTTAAAGAGTTGAAAGTCGTGCGTATGCCCATCCGCAAAAGCCAACTGACAAACACGGTGGCTGGTTAAATCAAAGATAATCTGCGTTTTTAGCGTGTGTCGTTTCTTTTTACCAGAATAATTTTGTCTTTGTTTTTTTTGGGGACGTTCGGACTTTCTGTCACATCAATGGCGATAGGCATGCTTGGCACTTCCAAGTGGTCTAAGTCAAAACTATCGGAAGCACGCAAAGTATCCTCAACCCATGTTATTGTAGCATTAACAGTCGCGACACTAACACCAAAGTCAAAGGCAAGCAATCGCTGAGTCGGATAGTATCGTAAATATCGCAGGGTCAGGATAAGCTGTTCTTCTATACTGAGCGCACGTGGGCGACTTCCTTTTTGGTGTTGGCTCTGATAGGCTGAGTTGAGGTGCTCAAGCATTAGCTGGAAGGTTGTTCTTTTGACACCAATCAATAATTTAAAAATTTTAGGATTAAGCTTTTGAGCTTTTTCGTATACACTTGTCATGACTTTAGTATAACACTTTCTTGTTTCCGAACAAGTCTAATGATAATCTAACAACGTTAGATAGGCTAAAAATTGTTAATAGTTTGTGTTTTGAATTTATTATAAGTGAGGTGATTTTTATTTGAAAGAAGATATTATTTTTTGTCAATTTAAAGCAGATGAAGATGATGTTCAGAAAACTAGTATTAATCCTAATATTTTAGTGTTAGGGGAAGTTGGTGTGGGAAGAGGTTTTAAAATGTTAAATAATGAAAAAAGTAATGATAATCTAACAATGTTAGATAGACTAAAAATTGCTAATAGCTTATTAAAGGAAATTGATGATAAACATCGTAATTTTGATGATTTTGTTTTTTATTCCTCTTTTGGGGAAATAAAAAAATCATTACCAGAAAACATTAAAGAGGAGTATGCTAAGGTAACAGAAAATTATGTTAAGGGGATTACACGCCTTATTAAAGAGGTTAGTGAGCTACCAGTTGTTGATTGAATGTACAAGTGAATCTTGTACATTTTTTGTTTTGAAAAGCCTACTAAAAGTGAATTAATAGGTTTCTTAAAGCATACAAAAGCAGTAAAATATCGTATTGTATGTTATAATGATTGTAAAGATTATTAGTTACAGTTATTGAATTTTCAAAGAAAGGTGGTCTTAATATGCAAGAATCATTTGGAGAAACAATTTTGGAGTTATCTAAAGAAGATATGAAGTTAAATCCTAAAAATCCTATAGTAAGAATGTATGATGATGAATTAATTGGGAAATTTTCTTTAAAGACTGCAGAAGTTGTTGAAAATATTGATTTAGCTGATTATGATATACGATTTGCACAGAAAGAAATTAGACGTAATCGTGATAATTGGTTAGAGACTTGGCGAGATTATGTGGGTATCTTGAATGCCTAGAAATAGTTTTGAAAAGTTTATTATTGAAATTCGAACGAATGAACATAATCATAAGAAACAAAGAGCTCATGTTCATATTTATATTCATGGGGAAGAAGTGGATTCTATGTTTTTAGATGGTACAATGAAAGATGGTTATTTGAAGTCTCGTGACTACAAGAAAGTATCTGCTTATGTTCAAGCAAATACTGAACGCTATCAAGCTATGTGGGACGAGTTTTAAGGAAGTGAATATTAAGAAGTCATGAAGGAAATTCATGGCTTTTTCTTTTTATTGAGGATTAGTTGAAATTGTAAATATTGACAAAGATAAAAAAATGAAAGATAATAAACGGAGGGGTGCATTATGGTATTAAATGATAAGCAAATTCGAGAAAGTTTATTACAAAGACTTCAGTCTTATAAAGAGTCTAGAATTTATGAAGAGTTTGTTTTACCTTGTGGGAGGTCTCGTGCTGATATTGTTGTTGTAAATGGACATTTTACAGGATATGAAATTAAAAGTGATGTAGATTCATTTCAGCGCTTATCTTCACAGATTAAAGAGTATGATACTTATCTTGAAAAAAATTATATTGTTGTTGGTAAAAAATTTGCTTCAAAAGTTAATGAATATGTTCCTGAGTATTGGGGAATTATTGTTGCAGTAGAAAAAAAGAACTCTGTTTTACTTGAGTTTCGACGTCAGGCAAAACGGAATCCGTATTGGTCTTTTAATGATTTTATCTTTTTTTTGTCAGCTAATGATTTGAAATACATTGTAAAAGAGACTCCACGTTTTCAAAAACAATTTAGTCGGACAACTGTCCAGGCAATGATAAAACAAAATATTATTGCGATGATAAATGAAGAGAGTTCACAGATAGAACGTAAGCAGATTATTAAAATAACTCGTTTTATTTTTAAAGGATATGATGTACGTACATTGTACAAGAATGGGGAGTTATTACTTTAGATTTTCTTCAATACATAGGATAATATGGTGATTCATTCCATAAGTCAACCAATTTGTGGTATTTCCTAATTTCATTCCATGAGAGATTTCTACGATGTTTTTTTCTCCTTGACAATGCTCTTCGTTAAAATCAGGTAAGGAAGTTAATTCTTGTGCGACACTTTTTATATCATAATTACCTGTCCTTGCGCCGTTTCGAACAAACAGGTAATTTTCTTTTTGAGTGTATTTAAGTTGTACAATTGCTCTAGGAATATTGATATCTGTTTGTTCAGGAGAAATAATTCCATAATCTCCATAAATAATATCTTTTGAGCTTTTTCTTGAAAGTTGTTGAAAAAGGAGTTTTTCGTACCGTCGTTGGTTAAAATTAGTATTTTGATCAACTCCTAATATTTTTGGAATAGAACCAGAGGAAATAATGATATTTTTATTATTGAGCATATTAATAAAAGTGCTAGTATCTGGAATCATTGTTTGATACGATTTTTTTGTTATATAGTTCAAATCTATAAGAATGTTGTTTGGAAGTTTATTTAAAGTATTTTTATTCCATGAGTAGTTATTAGATAGTTCTTGGAATGTTATTCTTACACAGTGGTTAGAATTAATTGAATGTGTTACAACATGGGATAAAGGATAAACAATTTTAATGTCTTTATAATTGGCTTCCTCTTTGATAAATTGTTCAATGTAAGGGAGTTCACTAAAGTTTTGTAGTTTTCGAATATCTAACCATAAGGGATTATAGTATTTATTAACTACTTTTTTTACCTCTTTAATATCTGTAATAGTGAAATTTGGAATAACATGTTGTTGATAATCATAAGGTATGAGTGAAAGGGCATCTAGTTCCCCTGCTTTTGGTCTAACAGTAATAACATACATAGGCAACTCCTTTTTCTTTTTAAGATACAATATTTTTAATAAATATTCAAGGATAAAGTTGTAAATAACTATAAAATAAAATCATAATGAGAGAATTATGGTTTTTTCTTTTGCAAAAAAACAGGAGGAGGTGATTTGAAGTGGTATTTTTACTTGTGTTAATTTTATTTAGTTTTGCAACTTTTGCCACTTGGGTAATTGCTCATGGTGGTGATACACGTTATAAATAATGAAAGAGGTAAGTTTTATGGTTAATACAAAAAATGATTATTATATCAAAGAATATGAACGAATTGTGAATCGTTTTATCTGGAACATATCAATTTATGGTTCCATGTCTGATTGTTATGATGCTTGTTATCAAGAAGCTGTTGATGAAATTGAAAAAGTTTATCAAAAAGCTGTTTGTCGTGAGGATATGACACCAGGTTTACGTTATTGGGCTTTAAGCACTATTAGACGTTATTATTTAACGAATAAGAAAAATGTTAGTGAGTGGGTGAGTTGAAATTTATATTAATGTAATCAATAAATGGCGTTACGATAGTGAGTTTCAACCAATGATAATGTTTCATGGAATTGAGATTGTTAATGACAAAACAGGTGAAACATATCGTCCAGTTTATCCATTTGCGGAACTTGAAAATCAAGCAGTATTAGTAGAATTTGTTGAACTGTATGAAAAGGAATTGCTAGATTTTTATATAAATGGTTGGAATCATAGTTTTGGTCGTTTTTGTATTGTTAATGAATATAAAAATACTTTTTATGGGATTGGTCGTGATTTGGATTTATCAATGGCTACTGAGTTTCGTGATCGTTGGTATAAAAGAGGAGTGGTGTTTTATTGAAAAGTTTTAAGAAAACAGTAAATCGAAAAAAAGTTATTTTAGTTTTATTAATTGCTTTAGGTTTATTAGTTCCGTTAAAGATTGGTTATGATTATTATTCAAGTGATTATCATAGTGAGTTAACGGCTAAAGCATATAATGATACAGTTAATGAAAATATCAATATTGTTTTTTATAAGAAGGGTTGTCCGTATTGTGAAGCTGGAATGAGTAAGATTAAAAGTGAAGCTAAGCAAAGTGATGTGACAACGTTTTATGTTGATGTTGAATTAAAAGATGGACAAGCGTTGACAAGCCGTTTTGATGTGGTTAAAGCACCGACTATTGTTACCATTCGTGATGGAGCAATTACTTTAGATTATTATGCTTATGATGATAAAAATGGTGAAGTTGCTGTTAATGATAAGTATATCGAGGAGGTGTTTGATGATAATTAAAGAGTATTGGTTATTTTACTGGTATCGGCGAAAGTTACGTCGTGCTTTAGCAAGTAATTCGGTATCAATTGACGTTAGAATTTTCTTTATTGAGGAAGATTTGACTGTTGGTTTTGTAGTTTCTAAACGTTGGTCTGATGAGTGTTATTTAGTTCAGTTGTCAGAGATTGATTATGATACGTTGCAGTCTTATGTTATTGATAATGAATTTATTATGTTAAATGGTGTATGGCAAACACCGATTGTTGAATTTTGCTATAAAAGTTTAAAAAAGGGAAAATGGCGAGTATTTGATTGTTTTCCATTGGAAGCGATAGAAGGTTAAGGTAATGTGGGAGGTTAATGGCTAAGAAAACATTTATAGAAAAATTTGCAGAAACTCTTCTTTTTAAGTTGGATCGTAGTGATTTTGAATTATATTACTATGTTTTTGAAGATGGAAAATTTTATGCATTACCTGCAAATAGTGATGTTGAAAGAGTTAGGAATGCTAGTCAATTTTTAGGTGCTGTCCCTTTATCTTTTAAGTACTGGCGAAGAGAATTACCTGAAATTGAATATTATGTTAATAAACGTATTTCTGATAATGTTGTTATTACTCCTCTTTTGGAAAAGAAATTTAAATTTTTAGGAAAAGTAAAAAGGAAGTGATGATAATATGAAATTTGCAAGAGCGCCAGCTAGTTATTGTATTGTTGAGTTAAAGATAGTTTTGGCTATCTTTTTTATTTTATAAAAAAATTAAATAGGAGTTTTAAATGAATGAAAAATAATAATGTTGTAGGTCATGGATTTTTCCGTAAATCAAAAGCATATGGTTTGGTGTGTGGTATTGCATTAGGAGCGACTTTCCTAGGTGGACAAGTCAACGCTGATGAGGTCACAACTCCAACAACAGACACAGCTATAGCGGTTACCGCTACACCAGCTAGTGGAGCTGATAATACTACTGATTCAGTGACTGTGGCTGAACCAAATAAAACAGTTGATGAATCAGACGTTTCATCTGTAACGGTTAATGATTCAGAACTATCACAAGCTGTTCAGTCTGCTCAAGAAGCAGGGGTTGAAGTGACCCAAACGGAGGACCAATCTTATACCAACCAAGAGGAAGCTCAAGCAGATACAAGCAATCAAGTGGCTGATGTAACTGAAAAAGCAACAGCTCAAGCAACGATTAACCAAACTTTTTCAGAGGCTATTACTAATGCTAAGGAGGCTGGCGTTACTGTAACAGTTAAAGAAGATACGAAGTTAGCTGATGTAGAAGCTGCTAAAACGCTATTAGAAGAACAAGTGGCTAAATTGGCAGAAGCAAAAGATACTCAGCTTCAGTTAGATACAGGATTGGCTCAGGCTATTGAGACGGCTAAGCAAGCAGGAGTGACGGTGACGCTAACGGATAATGTGACTTATACAGACTTACAAGAAGCCTTGGCTGATTTAACTAGTCAAGTCACAGCTTTACAGGAAGCCCAACAAGCTCAAGCTTCAGCTAATACGACCGTTGATGCAGCGATTCAAGAAGTCGCTAATCATAACACGACTGTAACGAAGTCAGGAACGGTGACTGTCCCAACGAGTGAAGCAATGACAAAAGCTCAAGAAATTAAGGGTCAGATTGAGGCTGTCGTGTCAGAGAATCAACAGATTGCGGCTACAAATGCGGCTGAACAAGCTCGCTATGAGGCAGATAAACAAAAGGCTGAGGCTCATCTTAAAGAAGATGGGTATGCTTCTGAGTTGATTAACCAATCTTTAGTCTTCGTTCAAGAACCAAATGCCAAACACACCGTGGTTAAAAGTGATGGAACGGTTGTGGTAACGGATAGTACCGAAAATACCCGTGTTGTTCTCCATCAAGGAGAATCGGTTACCGTTACGTATACCGGTCTTGAAAATAGTTCTTATAACCATACGAAAATTGCTAAAGTAGTGTATACTTACACTGCTAAAGATGTTACTGATAGTTTACAGATTTCAGCGGATCCAACTGTTACCGTTACGTTTTATGGTGCTGATTTTGCAACAGTTGGTACTGATGAAGAACAGAAAGGTTCTTGGAGTAGTCATCTAGGGATGAATATTCAGTTTTTTGATGAGTCAGGTAAAGCGATTACCTTTACAGTAGATGCTCCTGCTGCGCTTGCGTTTAATTCGTTAAATCGCACAAAAGTTTATGCGGGTAGTGGCTATGGGGAAACGATTCAAAATCTTTCAGATAATATTTGAGTTGTCACTATTAATGGATCAAGCATTGTCTATGAAAACGGTGTACTCCATGCTTCGGGTTATAATGATTATAAATCAAATGGCTCTCGTTATGAAGCAAATCCTGCTTCTGGTGATCCTGACTTTTGGGATGGTGATTCCCAACAAAAACGCTGGTATGGGGCGGCAGTTGGTGTCGTGACAAGTGGTGATACTATTTCTTTTGATATTGTGAATGAAGCTGGTAGTGATGCGATAAATCATGAATATGGTAAATATTGGTTTGCCTTTAATTCCAAAGTGGCAACTGAATATGTCGTTCCACCAACGGTGCTACCGTTTAAAACGTTAGAGGTGCCAACTATTGGTGTCACTGCGGAAGCCCATCCAATGACGATTGAAACGGAAGTGACTAAACCAGTATTAACGGCAGAGGTTCATAATGTTTCTGTCGTACCAATATCAGAAGAACCTGAAACGCCGACACCAGAAGCACCACAACCAACACAAGAAGTACCAGTGGTACAAGAAAGCGTACTACCAGAAACAGGTGAAGATACGACTTTAAGTTTGGCTACAGTCTTTATTGGTATGTTAATGTCAATTGTTGGTCTCCTAGGTACTCGTAAACGTAAAGAAGATTAATGATTGTGACCTGAATAAGTCTTAAAACTGTTTGATTTAAGGTTTAAGTAAAAATCTGATAAGATAAACTTAAATCTTTGTATAACTCTTTTTCTGACCTTGGCATGTCTTTAAACTGCCTTTTTATGATGTAAAAAATTTATAAAGTGAGGTATTATTTATGGCAATTAATCGTGTTTATTTAGATCCTGTAGAAGTTTTGGGATCTGATGTTTATGTTTCTGGTTTTGAAGAATTTCAGGGTAATCAATCTGTAGATCCTTATTATACTTATGAAATTGATTCGCCAAAAGAACGTTCTGGCTTTTTGATTGTTGATAAAGAAAATATGCGTAACGCTCCAAAAATTAAATCTTTATCTAAAGTAAAATCAATTTCAGGCTTTTCAATTGAATTCCGTCGTTTTTCTCATGGTGGAAAAACATATAATGAACGTGTATTTGTTGCGGACGGATTTGAAGTTGAAAAAGTGATTGACTAATAAAAAGAAGAGGAGAAAATAATATGTCTGTAAAATTTGGTGAAGAAGCAATTGAAAAATTTGATGTTGCAAAAACATTAGGAACAATGAAATTAATGGAAATTACACCTGTTTATGATTGGGAAGATGTTGTTGATGAAGAAACAGGTGAAAAGAAACGTCTTCCAACTGATGAAATCCTTGAATATGATGTTGTCGTTTATTCAAGTGCTAATCAGTTACGAACAACTGTAACGGTTCCTGTTGAAGCAAAAGGTATTGAGATTGATTTGGATAAAAATTATCGTAAACCTGTGACTTTTACAGGTCTAACAGCTCGTGTTTGGCAAAATCGTGAAGTTGGTGTTGATAGAAATGGTAATCGACAAGTAAGATTTACATCTGGTGTAAAATTCCGTGCTAGTGATTTTTCATTAGCAGGCACTATTAATCAAGCTAAACAAAATCAAGGAGAACAAAAATAACGTTAAGGAGTGATGATGAATGAGGTTATTTCATTATCGTGGGCTTCGTATCCGTCCTTGGCAGAGAAAACTTGATATTATTATTCCTGTAATATTTTTAATAATCCTGTTGATACCAGCAGGATTTTTTGTTTTTTATAACTTAGAAGCTTTAAAGATTGCTGATACACAAACGATTATTACTGCGGTCGTTTTAGTGGTTGCAGGTATTGCTTTAGGAATATTATTGGCTCGTGCTTTTTTTGAAATGACAGCTATAGGTGCTAAAGTAGATCGTTTAGGGATTTGGTCGCTTTATTGTTACGACCATGGGATTTATTATGAAAAGAAACGGTCGGGTCAAAATGGTAAGACTAAAATTAAATATCCTAAGATTTACATGAAACAACGAAAATATGACTTAGATGTTTCGTTTGAAATGGCAGGAAATAAGTTTCAGGATAAGTTTAAAAAAATGGGTGGAGAGTTAGAAACATCCCTTTTCATGGACTTTATGGAAACGTCAGATGAAAAGAAATTTAAGACTTATACTATGGCGTATTCTGCTTTCTTGAATCGTATTAATGTTCCAGATGTTGAGTATGTTAAAGGTAAAGGTTTAAAACTAATGGAAAATTTCTATTGGGATTTTGATTCTGACCCGCATATGATTGTTGCTGGTGGTACTGGTGGTGGTAAAACAGTACTTTTACGTTCTTTAATTTTAGGATTAGCTAAAATTGGTGTCGTCAATATTTGTGACCCAAAATATGCTGATTTTGTGACTATGGCAGAACTCGACGCTTTTAAAGGTCGTGTAGCTTTTACAACTGAAGAAATTGTTGAGAAGTTTGAAGAAGCCTATGGCGAGATGATGGAACGTTACCGTGTCATGAATGAAAAGCGTAAAGAGCTTAATCAAAAAGAATTAGGAAAATATTATGAATATGGCATAGGACCATATTTTCTAGTCTGTGATGAGTTTAACGCTTTAATGTCTGTTATTTCAGGTAGTGACTATAAATTACAAAAACGTTTTGACAATGCTTTAACCCAATTGATTCTTAAAGGTCGTCAAGCAGGTGTTAACGTTATTGTTGCTTTGCAAAGACCGAACCGTGAAGATTTGTCTTCTAAAATGCAAGCAAATATGAATATGCGTTTAACGGTTGGTCGTTTAGATGAATATGGTTATGACGCCATGTTTGGTGAGATTAACCGTACAAAAGAGTTTAAGTATATTAAACGTCTTATGGGAAAACGTATTTATGGTCGTGGCTATGCAGCAGTTAATGGTGAGGTTGCCCGTGAATTTTACGCTCCTAATATGGCAAAGGATCTTGTTTTTTATGATGAATACGCTAAAATTGAACGAATTCCAGATCCCTATAGTTATGTTGAAAATCCTAATGTATCACCTGATATTATTAATAATAAAGAAGTACAAGAGATTTCAGAACGAGCTATTCATGGTGAGCCTATAGATGGAGAATCTACTGTTACTTTATCTGTTAGGACTGATACAAAGGATAGGTATACGCTAAAAGAGGTTGCTGATGTTGTTGATGGTACACGTCCACAAGTTTTTAAGCTGTTAAAACTTATTGAAGACGAGGGTTATACAACTTTTGAAACTGATGAAAATAATAAGTGGGTTCTTTCAGAATCTGATATGTTTATGGTAAAAGAACTTTTTGATTTTAGAGAAAAGAATAATTTAACTTGGACTAATACTGTTGAACAGTATTTTACTAAAGAAGATTAGGGCAAGATTTATTCTTGCCTTTTTTCAGAAAGCGATAGCTTGATAGCTTGTCAGCACGGGGCGTAAGCCCGTGCGGTTGACAAGCGGTCGTCAAGCGGTCGTCGCTTTCTGAAAAAAGGTTTTACCCCCTATTTACTAATAGGGGGGTAGATGAGAGTTAAACTCTTTAACCCCTTTACTCTCAAGGGTTCTCTTAGTCGGTGATTAACTGTTAAAACAAAAAGCTATATAAAATATTTAATAAAGAAGGAGCATACACGAATTATGCAAAAAAAGATAAGTGGTAGCGATTTAAAACGAATTCGAATTGATTTAAATTTAACACAAAAACAAATGGCAGCTTTGCTAGATATTAATGTAAATACTTATGCTAGTTATGAAAAAGGTCTTGCTAAAGTACCTGATAGCGTGATTGAAAAATTTTATGATGAAATGGGGCGTAAACGATTATATAATTTTGATGTCTCTTTTGACTGGATAAAAATTCGTTTTAAAACTCTTGATTATCAAAAAGTGATTCGTGAGGTGCTACAACTAAAGATTAGTGATTTTTTTGATAGTCCTCAAACGTTTTATGGTTATGATGATATGGTAACGCTAGGAAGTATTCGTGTGTTGTTTTCTCATAATGCTAAAAAACTTGATGAGGGGACATTGGTTGAGTTTTCAGGTAGTGCTTGTCGTGAGTTTGAAAGTTTTTTGTTAAAACAAAAGCGGAGTTGGCAAGACTTTTTTTATGATTGTTTTGAATTTGCGGAAGATAATAGGGATAATCGTGAATTAGATGATTTCTTGGCTTTTACTCGTGTTGATATTGCGATTGATGAGCTTTATAATTCTGAAGAGGGAAATATTGATTTAATTGATTTTGCGAATCGTATTAAGGACGATAAAATTATTGTTAATAAAGTTGATAGTATTACTTTTGATGAGGGACTTAAACGTGTTAAAGGTAAGTTTAGGAATTCGGGCTTAACTATTTATTTAGGTAGTCGTCAAAGTGATGTTTATATTCGCTTTTATCAAAAAGATTTAGAACAGGCAGTATTAAAAGATGTATCTGTTGATTATATTCGTGAGGTGCTTGGGTTAAAAAATCGGTATGAAATTGAATTGCATAAAAATCGTACGTTTCAAGTGTTGTCAGATTTTGCGAATGGTGCTGATTTAGGTGTTATGGCAAGTCAAATTTTAACTAATTATTTAATTGTTTATGATTGGGATAATCACTTAGATGTTCAATGGCAAGATTTAATCGGCTTTTTTGGTGGCTATAAATTTGTTATCAAACCACAAAGTATTGATTATTCACGAAGTAAGAAATGGATACAAAAGTCAGGTGGTAGTCTATTAAAAGTAATGGCTTTTGAAAGTTATGTTAAAAATCGTAACTTATTAGGTGAAATGGTTGTGGAATCTAAAGTTAATGATAAGTATGAGATAATCATGCGACGGATAGCGGAGGAGCATGGTTTGAATTATGAAGAGGTATTAAAGAATGTTGAAAGACATTATCAACAAGAATGGTAATTTTATTCGAGAGTTACCACCTTATTTTAAGGAGATGTATGTTGATGTATCAGATGATCGCTTTGAAGATATTAAAGAATTAATAGAATATTGGGGGATTCTTTATTGCGGTGAACCTAAAATTGATGATAGGCAAGTTACAGATTTTATGAAAAAGCGTAAAGTTGAAAATTATCATACAGCTGAACGTATTTTATATAGACGTGGACGGATTGCATTAAGGCAACCATTTTTTGATGAGATAAAAAAGAAAAAAATTGGAAAGATGTCGAAAAATGTTCAAACTACTTGTGAGATTTTATATAGAGCAGGTTTGATTGAAGTAGCGATTTAATTGGAGGAAGTAGATGATGTGGAATCAAAAAATCTTTATAGAAAATTTAAAGTGGCTTCGCCAAATGAACCACTTAACACAAGAACAATTAGCACTTAAAGTTAGTGTTAGTCGTGGAAGTATTACAAAGTGGGAAAATGGAAAAATTGAACCAACGATTGAAAGTATCGTTAAACTGGCAGATGTTTTTGAGGCTAGTGTAGATGAGTTGCTTGGTGTTAAAATCGTTACTTGATTTGTTAAGTTATTGTCGTCAGAATGGGATAATGGTTATTTATAATGGTTCAATTGCTAGTGCTACTTTTATTGATGGTAACGGTAATGTCAAACGTCAGTTACAAAAGTATAGAAGCATGATGGAGGAAAGTATTGAGGAATGAAACAGCATGAATTAAAGTGTTACCCATCTTATTTTGAAGCAGTAAATAGTGGAGTAAAAACGTTTGAGTGTCGGTATAATGACAGAAATTTTCAAGTTGGAGATGTGTTGTTGCTAAGGGAGTACGACTTGGAAATAGGTTATACTGGTCGGGTTCTTGTTAAAAAGATAGTTTATATCTTATCTGATTTTATTGGTTTAAAAGATGGTTATGTTATTTTGGAGGTGCAATAATGAAAGAAATTTATACTTACGTAGATGTTGTATTTGAATCAGAACAAATAGAGCCTTTTGCTATGAAGTGTGAGGGGGATTGTGTCGTAGAAGTGTTTGAGGAATTTACACGACTTTCCCCTGACGTTGCAAGTTTTTCGGTGTCAACACAAGCACAGAATCATTCTTATGTTGAAGTAAGTGGTGTAGCCGATTTGGCTTTGTGGTTTTCTACAGTATATGATTATAGTTATTATTTAACAGTTCTACAAGAGCTGAAAGAAAATGGAGTTGCTAAATTGTAAGAAAAGAAAAATGTTAATGAGTATTTTATTTAAAGTAAAACGGATACGCTTGCCACCAACCTATTTTTTGTAGGTTGTTTTTTTATTTTAGTATAAAAGAAGAAGGCGATGATAAATGATTCGTCAGATTGCAGAAATAGAACTTGAAACTGGTAAAGTTTTTGAGTTTGATCTTGATAAATATAAACGTGTTGAAACCAACGAAGCTATTCGTTATGAATATGATGATGGTAGAGAATATCGGAAAGTATGTCTTCCTAAAAAGTGTATTGTTTCACTTACAGAATATACAGAAGAAATTTAACAAAATTGTTTTTAAAAGTAATAGAAAATTTGAGAGGTAATTAAAAATGGCAGTAACACAAGAAGAAAAACAAGCAGAAGTAAAAAAATTGAAAAAAGTCGTTCGTGAACTGGGCGAAAACTTGACAAGTAATCAATTTGAAGAAGCCTTCCAGCTAGCAAATGAATTAAAAACAATCTTAGAGGGTGAAATTCTCCAAGAGTTGACTATGAAAGAAGCTAATGAGTTACGTATTGAAGATATTAAAACGCAACTCAAGCGCTACTGGTATAATAATCGTCAAATGCGTATGTTTGCTGGCGGTTTGCGTAAAAATGGCACTACTTTAGTGGACTTAGTTAACTAAAATCAAAATAAAAAAAACTAGGGCGGCTAGTTGGTCTAATCGCTCTTTTGTTTTGGAGGAAATATTATGGATATTATAATTCGATTGAGAAATATGTTAAATGGTCAAGAAAAAGAAGTTGCACTTCCAACTAGCCGAGAAATTATTAAGGCACGCTTTGAATTAGATGAAACAGATGATTACGATAATTTAGTGATTGTTGATTCTTCTGTTGAGTTTATCGGTGAGACTGATTCGCTTGATGATGTTCTTGATTTTTCAAGATTAGTTAAAGATGAAGATGAGCATTTAGTATATGCTTGTCATGAGTTTTTTGATTCTTCTGTGAAAGATTTTCTTGTTTATGTAGATGATTTTTATAGTGCAGTTTTAATTCCTGCCGTTAATACCAATAGAGAGCTTGGTGAATATTGGGTTTCTGAGATAGGTATTCAAAATATTCCAAGAGAACAGTTGGAGATGTATTTTGATTACGAAGCTTACGGAAGAGATATTAGCATTGAAAATGCAGGTGGCTTTGTAGCTGATGGTTTCTTAGACGTTCGTTGAGGTAGTTGGTATGATTAGAGCATTGATTAGAAATCCAAATACAGGTCAGCGTCGTTGGTTTGCTTTCCCTTTGTATTTTGGAAAATTGATGGAGATTGGTTGTTCAGGTAATTACAATAATACTGTTGAGGTTGTGGAAGTTGATGGTACTTCTAGATTTGGAACAGGTTATTATACTGTTGAAGAACTAGAAGCTTTAAATCAAATTGCGGAGGGGTATTATTTGGAAAAAATATATGGAATTTGACGATATTTCAAAAAGAGAGTTAATGCAATTACCGATTGCTTTTCACAGACTTAGAGCTCACAGTTCGTCAGAAATGGCACAAGAATTAAAGGTTCTTGGTGTCAATTGGTATGCAGGCGATTATATGGTAGAAGATTATGCTTATTATGATTGCTTAAAAAGGAATGGCTACACGGCTAATCTGTTTAATATGATTCGGTTACATAATTATATTTTGGAAAATTATGGTTAGTAGTGGTTTTATCTTGACTTCTTCTGATACGTACGTTATAATGTACGAATAAAGAGGTGATAATATGTTAAATACAACTGTTACAAATTTCAGAAAAGATATTTATAATTTGTTAGAACAAACCATTAAGTTTAATGAACCTGTCAATGTGTCTACTAAAAATGGCAATGCTGTTGTCTTAAGTGAGGATGAGTATAATGGAATGGTTGAAACATTGTACTTGTATTCTGTACCTGGACTTAAGGAACAATTAAAAGAAGATATGATCGTACCATTGAGTGAGTTTGTTTCAGAAGATGAGGTTGACTGGTGACTTATCAAATTGTTTATTCTAAAACGGCTGTGTCTCAAATTAAATATTTGAAAGCTTCAAAATTAGATAAGAAAGCTAAAAATTTGATTGAGTTGATTAAAGAAAATCCTTATCAAATACCACCAACTTATGAAAAGTTACAAGGTGAGTTATCAGGTCTTTATTCACGTCGAATTAATATTAAGCATAGATTGGTTTATCAAGTTTTGGAAGATGATAAAGTTATCAAAATATTGAGTATGTGGACACACTATGAGAAAGGATTAAGGTAGTCGTTTGACTGCCTTTTCTGTTTGATAAAAAGTGGAGGAAAGATGAAATCAGCATTATATATATTATTTGCTTTCATTGTGTATTGTTGGTCTAATCTGGAGATTGTTGATGTCTATTTAAGGCGACATGAAGTTGAAAAAGGAACTTATCATTCCCTTTTTGATAAGTTTGATTTTATATTTCCAGCTGATGATTTTAAAACAAAATTTTACATGGATGTTTTATTTGTTAATTCGGTTCATTTAGTGACAGTATTATATCTTTGTTCTTTATTAATAAAATGATTATAAAGTTTTGTAATTAAGGAGTATTAATATGATAGCAGATATTAGGATACGTGATTCAGGTTATAGTGAACCGCTATGTAAACTTGATTTAATGCGTTTTTCAGAAGAACAAATACGAGACCGTATGCGTGAGCGAGGATTCAGTGATGAATCCTTTTCTGTTTGTGGATTTGTTGATTGGGATGTGGATACTCAAATGGGGTTAAGTGAAGCGTATGGTTTAAAGAGGTGCATTCAAGAGTTTTATCATGGTGATGAATCCATTGTTATTCATCTTTTAAAAGAACATATTGATGTGAAATATATCATTTCCCATTATTATCGTTTTATCTCAAAAGATGAACATGACACAGCACTTTATTTATTGGAACATACGAATATTAGTCAGTTTATGTTAGCTAAAGCTTTTGATGATGGTATTTTAGCTTCTAATGAAAAGGGCTTTTATATTGCAGATACTAAAATTTAGGAAAAGGGGTTATAAAGTATGGAAATTATAGTTGAAGCATTCAGGGAAACAATACATGGTTTTTCTTTGGAAAAGATAATTGGTTCATTCATATTAGCTATTCTTAGTTTTTGCTTTATAGAGTTTATAGCACGTATGAAATATAAAGAGTATCTGGAAAAGCAAAGTAATGAGGTAAAAGGAAGTTATTTTTATAATAAGATAGTTGGTAAAGATGTTTCTATTGAAAAGACACTCTCTGATTATAGGGATGAAGTTGGAAAAAGTTTTATCAAGATTTTGGTTTTATTCTTGCTTGTGCTTGTTAGTATAGTAGTGCTTATAATAGTTCTGATACTTTTTCAATAGAATTTTCTTTTTTGATTTTTTAATACTATCGTTTTGATTGATTATAATGTTTATGGTTAGACTGGTTGATTGTATCTTTTCTTCATCTTGACTTTTATCTAATAAGTTTTGAAAAAGTACTGCTGTTGCTATTATTGCAGTAATTAAATTAAATTGGTCTGTGGTTAGACTAACTAATAGGAAAGTCATGATGAGAAAGGTGCTTATTATTGGAAAATTAAATTTAGGTAGTGTATGAAGTTTTTCTTTTAAATTCAGAGGTAAGAAATTATAAAATTCTTCTAAAAGCCATTTTAGAAAATAAAGGCACAAGCCTAGAATTATGACAATGAGAGTACCCATTAGTATATCTGGTAATGATATTGTTTTAAAGGTAGATAATGCGTTGGTAATTGAGTTATTAAAAACAGCGTAAAGGAAATCAATAGTTAACCATAGTGAAAGAAAAATAAAAATTACAATAAGTATTGCAAGAAATGTTCTAAGCTCTTTTTTCATATTTATAGTCCTATTCTGTTTTTTAGTTATAGTATATCAAGTCTTTACTGAATTAGTAAGGGCTTTTAATTTTGTCAATTTTAGAGAGGAGGAAATTTTGTTTAAACGAAAAACAAAAGAATCGAAAGAGACTAAACGTTTTTTGAAAAAGTCACCTAAAAAGGTAAAAAATGAATTGCGTTTAGTCAATCAACGAAAAATGAACGCCATTTTTATTGGGGGACTTGTTGGTTTTGTTGTTTTATCAGTCGTGGCGATTGCTTCTAATTTGTTGCAGTCATCATCAAGTCACACGCAAACAGCTACTGCTAAAAGTTCAGTTGTTTATGGTACGGATAATGTTGATTATCGTTTGCAACAATTTTTAGATGGTTACGTTTCTGCTTATTTTATAGTTTCAGATGATTCTGAAACACGTAAGGAGCAGGAAGAAGAACTGAATGATTATTATGATGTCGTTCCAACACAAAAAGAATCATCAGATGACGTTCAACCAATGAGTTTAGTATCAGCTAGATTGCAGACGATAAAAGATAAGGTTGCGACTTATCAAGTGACTTATGATACAGGAAAAGAGGATACTAGTCGAGTGACGGTTAAGTTTTCGATTCCTTATGGTGAAACAGATGATGGGTATTATGTGGCAGGCTTACCTTGGATTCAGGCGGTAGATGAATTAAAAGCAGATGATGTTGATACGAATAAGACTTTGAATTTAACGGCTGCTGATGGGTATTCAGATACGGAAAGTGAGAAGCTAGATGATTTTATTAATCTATTCTTTGTTAACTATACGACTAGTCAAAAGAATTTAGATTTGATTTCAAATGGCTTAAAAGCCGTAACAGGTGTTAGCTTTGAATCGGTTGATTATGTCTATTATAAGGAAGTTGATAAGGCAATGATGGCTTATGTTCAAGTGACGTTTGATGTTGCTGGGTCAACACACAGTGAAAACTTTACGTTGAAGTTAGTTCAGAAAAACGGGGACTTTTATGTCTCTAGCTTAGAACATATGATTCCTTATGATTATGTAGATTAAAAGAAAAAGGAGAAAGAAAAAATATGACATTATCTGGTCTTTGGACATATTTAGTTGAAAATTTTATTAATTGGATTATTTTTGCTTATGCTACGGTTAATCTTGTTATGGGGATTAAAAAAGGCGAAGTTGGCTCAATGATTTTTAAACTATTTATTGCTGGCTTTGCTTATGTGTTTGTTAACGGTCCTGAAACCGTTATGCAACAAATTGGGAATATTGCTCAAAAAGTGATAGGGGGATAATGTGGAAAAGAAGGATAAGGAGTTGTATTGCTATAAACAAGCCTTGTCACAGCCTTATTGGATTCAACGGTTAACGGATAGTATTTCCTTAGATTCGGCTATCCGTTTATCTTTCTTTGTCTATGCGATATTAGTAGCTGGTTTTGCTTGGCTATTGATGTATCTGTTTCTCCATTTCCTACCGTTTGGTTTGCGAACGGTAGCGAGTGGATCTGTAGGTATATTTTTTGGTCGGTATTTATCAGAACTAGAAATTGATGATAGAGGAGCTGTCTTTTTTTTAAAAGACTATCTCCTTTTTTATTTGCGATTTGGTATGCGTGACAATATTTATATCAATAAGGGGCAAGTCTATCAAAAACCAAAGGAAAGGAGTAAGCATTGACTTTTATAGATACGATTTTAAATTTGAGTGATACTAAAATGTTAAATCATATTTGGGATTTTCACGATAATTTATTTTTGAAAAAAGATGGTAGTGTGTTTGCTATGTATCGTGTGCCATCTGAAATTATTAATACAGTTGATGATAAAGCTAAAGAGAATTTTAAAGAGTTGTCACTTTCGGCTTTAGCAACCTTAGAATCTCATAAAGATTATATGATTGCTCGATTGCCGATTGATAGAGATATTCTTAATGTCTTTAATCGTTTATCAGAGGATATTGATTGGGAAGCAGACACGGCAGATTTTGCTGAATATGTTTTGGAAAATCTGCTTGATGGTATTTATGCTGATATGGGTGAAGTCGTTGATAATTGGTATTTTATGTGTGTGCCTTTAAAATCTATTCATGTGTCGGTTGACCTTAAAGAAGTTGCTACGCAAAGTTATAAAGCGCTTCGAAACAGTACTTTGTCTTTAGTTGGTCTTGGTGAGGAGATACCAATTGATTGGTATGAAAAGTTTGAACTTCGTGAGGAAACATTACGAAGTGCCTTGACATTATTAAATGTTGAGCCATTGACTACAGCAGAAAATATCTTTGTTAATTTATTGACCTATCGTCTTGGCTTAGTAGTTGACCGTGAGCAAGAAGTGACTGCCGTTGAAAATAATATTGAAAATATTGATGATGTCAATATTAGTTTTGAAGATACGAATATTTTAACCATTAGTAATTATGGGTCTAAAATCTATCGGGCAGAATTACCAATTGAAGCGATTCCTGAAAATGTGTCTTATTTTCATTTAGAGGAGGAAGTACAATCTATTAATTTTCCAACGGCTTCGTGGGTCTTGGTTCAATTTTCAAGTAAATTTGGTTTCTTTTCTTTGCCGTCTCGTGCTAAAAAAGTACGTCGGCGAGTGAAAAATACGCAAGAAGAAGCCGACCAAGCGGGTGATACGCAAAATAAAAAGATTATGCGTGGACGTTATTTATTAGAAGATTTAAAAGACAAAGTAGATGAGGGAGAGCAGTTGGTCTCTTATTTGTATACGTTGTCAGTTTATGGTGAAACACTTGATATTTTGGAATATCGGATTAATGTCCTGATGACACAGATGAAAGCTATCGGTGTTAAATTGGCAAAATCACGGGCTGACCAAGTGTATTTATTTTATAAAAATCGTTTTGGTGAAGTGCTAACCAATTCGGATAAGAATTATATCCAACCTATGTCTTTAGAAGCCTTTTGTGAAAATTTGTTCTTCATCACACACCGAGTTGGGACAGATGTTGGTTTTCCTATTGGTCGAGTAGATACACAAATTGCGTCGTGGAAAGGTGATTTTCAATCGGCAATTGACGCTAGTAATAATTTAGTGATGGTTAACTTGTTCCAAGCAAATAAAACGAATGTTAAAGGCAAAGTCACCTCTAATCCACATACTGGGGTTATGGGTGAAACGGGTTCTGGGAAGTCGTTTTTAATTAAGTTGCTCTTTACGTATCATAGCTTACTAAAGGGACAGTTTCTTTATGTTGACCCTAAAAATGAAATGCGGATGCAGTATCAACGAGTGTTAAAAGAATTAGAAGCTACAAATACTTTTCCAGAATTACAACGTTATATTAAGTCAATTCACTATGTCACTTTGGATGCTAAAGATCCTAAAAACCATGGTGCTCTTGATCCAATTGTCTTTTTAGACGGGCAAGAAGCAACAGACTTAGCCGATTCCATGATTGATTTGATGTTGAAAAATAATACTGATGAAATTGAGGAAGCTTACTTAGCTAGTATCGCTCGTGTGCTTGAACGCAAAGAGAATGGTGAAAAAGTCGGCATGTTACACGTTTTCCAAGATATGATGGAATCACCATCTGAAAATGTCGCTAATGCAGGACGTAACTTGTGGCGTAAGTCGCAAAATTCAATCTTGGCGCTTTGTTTTTCAGACGGACAAAATCCAGCGCTTGACCTTGACCGCAAAATTACTATTTTGGGTGTTATTGGTTTGGATTTACCAAAAGGCACACAAAGAGGTGAATTTTCAAAGAGTCAGTTAAAATCAATGGCAGTACTTTATGGACTGTCTTATTTCTGTAAACGGTTTGGTGAACGTAATCCAGCTATGGAAACATTATCTGTTTTTGATGAATGTTGGATGCTTGAGGGGACACCTGCTGGTGAAGCACTTATCATGAATATTAAACGTGTTGGTCGTGCCTATAATAACTTTATGATTTTAGGAACACAATCGGTTCATGATACGCAAACAGAAAATGATGATACAGGTTTTGGAACAGTCTTTGCTTTTTTGGAAGGACAGGAAATTGATGATGTTCTAGATTATATCCGTGTGGCTAAAACAGATGATACTCGTAAGTGGTATGGCAATATGACACAAGGACAATGTATTTATTATGATACGTTTGGTAGACGTGAACGGATAACGGTAGATGGTATGTTAAAAGAAATATTGCCACTATTTAAGACAGTTGAATCAGAATTAAAAGCAGTTTAAGGAGGAGGTGAGTAAATGACACTTAAACGGGTTATCGGGGCTTTTGTATTAAGCATTGGTCTCTTGGTGTTGCCACAAACTGTGTTAGCAGAAACACCAACGGTTAATTCAAGTTCAGGAACGATTGGCTCGGCTTTTCAAACGCCGTCCGAGATCCAAGAAAGTGGGAAAACGAATGAAGAAAAACTAGCAGAAGCACAAGAAAATGGCACAATTCCTCAAAATGACGAGGAAGCGACTAAGGCTGCGGTTTCTAGTAATGTGTCTAACGACTATGCAGAAGCTGTTAATGCTGATTCTGGTGAAGCTTTTATCCGAGATTTAACCTATAACAACTATAAGGATGACTTGAAGTATTTTACATCTAAGGTTTACTTTAAAGGTGATTTCTTTGGTTTATCATCAGAAACAAACTACTTGATTAATTCTTTTGTGCAAGCTATTTTCTGGGTTAATAAGGAACTGTTTAAATTATTTGCAGGTGCTTATGAAGCAATTCAAAACTTTGGTGCGATTGATACGGCAATTACGACCGTTATTGATTCCTCGGCAGACATCTTTAATACGCTTGCAACAGGTGAAGTGATCACGGTGATTGGCGCTGTAACGGTTGTTTATGCTTTGTTGAGCCATGCTTTTGGTCGTGGTAGCTTCTTTAAAATTTTGATTCAGTTCTTCTTGATTTATGCGGTGACCTTAGGCATGTTCTCAAAAGCACCAACGGGTGATTATTATTTAACGCGTTACTATAATAACGTGACAAGTGTCTTTAATAATTTAGCAATAAGTGTTTCAGGTTCAACCCAAACCTATAGTAGTGAGGGAACGGTCTTAGATAGCTACTTCCAAAAAGCGATTTGGCAACCTTATGCGTATATGAATGCGGATAAAACCGATACGCCAGCAGAAGGTTCTAGCTTGGGGCTTAATTTATCAGATGATGACCTTAAGGTTCTCTTAGCTTATGAGCAAGGTGATGGTGATTTCATGGTTTCTGGAACTAAAATCAAAGATTTAACAAGTTCTGATGATGTTCAAGTCAAGAATCTTACGAACAGCTGGGGGACAAAGTTCTCTTATGCTTTTGGTTCTATTATTAATACAGTTGTGATGGGTGTTGCCATTGATTTCTTTGGCTTAGTCTCTTTTGCGTTAAAAGCTTTATTACTCATTTTGTTTGCCTTTGCTTGGTTCTATTTGGCAGTTTCTTTGATACCACGTTTTGCAGGGACGATTGTTAACTTTGCGAAAAAGGTTATTATTTTAGGTGGTTTGTCTGGTTTTATGACCTTTATCTCTGCCTTGTTCTTATACCTTTACAATGTGATTGAAAATGCTATTATGCAGTTTACTAATGACTATTTGTTAGCCGTCTTTTTAAAGGTCTTAGTGCTTTGGATTATTTACAAACAACGTGACCTGATTTTAGGAGTGATAACAGGTGATAAGTTGAATCTAACGGCTATGGGTAGTGACTTACGTTCGCGTTTTTCTGAGTTTCGGCGGAAACCATCACGTGATTTTGCGCCTGAATCCTCTTCTGATAAAGGCTTTTTCAAAATGTCACTGGCAAAAGTGGGAGCCAATGCAAAACCGAATCAAAGTCGTGTCAGTGGGGCAATGAAGCAAAAAGCGTCTCGTTTGACACAACAGTTTAAAGCTGGTCGGTTGGCGAAAAAGACAGGTATGGGTCAAAAACAAGCTTTGGCTTATGTCAATGCACAATCACAGTATCAAAAACAACGTCGTCAAGCAACAAAAGAAGCTTTTGTTGGTGCGCTTGCTATGAGAAAGCGAAAAGGTACTCAACGAGCTACTGCTATGTCTAAACCAGAAGTGATGTATCAAGCACACCAAAAATACTTAGAAGCCTTTAAACAACGGGGTGAAAAGAAACAACGGCAACAAGAGCAAAATCAAGCATTGAAAGCTGATATTATGAAACGTAGTCGTGAACAAGGGATTTCACCAAAAGAAGCTTATAAGCAATATTCACGTGAACGACGGGATAAAGGTGACTTGAAAGAAAAAGCGAATGCTCGTGTAAACGAACAATTAAAAGCGTCTGGTAAACGAAATACACAAAAACCAAAAGCTAAAAAATCTGTTACGACTAACCGTTTTCAAGATAAATATGGGAAACACCATATTACAGCAACTGGTAACGCAGCGGTGGCGATTAACGGTAATGCGACAACAGGTGATGTGATTGATTCAGATTCAGTTGTTATTCATAATAATCAGATTCTTGTTAGTCGTAGAAGAAAAGGTAAGTCATGAAAAAATTAAAACACCTTAAACGATTAGGCTGTCTAACCGTTTTATTAGTACCTTTTTTACTGGTTTTAGTGCTAATCACGTTATTGTTTCATACGACAATGACTTCAGATTGTGAGGTTTCCTCTAGTTCGACGACAACAGCAACGGTTAGTTCTGCTGTCTCAGATACGGATTGGACGCACGAGGGGGCAACGGCTTATAACAACGCTAAACTCGTTTTTGATTCGTGGGTGTCTAAAGGTCTAAGTGGTGCTTCGGCTTCTGGTATTGTTGGCTGGGTTAACTCTGAGGGTGGTTTTGCCCTTGTTGACCGAGCCGAGGGGCATTACGGTACAGATGAATTAACAAATGGGCTATCTGCTGGTGTTATTCCAAGCGGTGGTTCTGGTTACTCTGTCGGCGGTGGTGGCATTTACCAATTCACACCATACACTAAATTTGCGGAAGCAGGCGATAGTAAATGGCTTGATGTAGACGCTCAAAATACTTTCGTCGCACAAGTGATTCTGTCTGGTGATTGGAACGCTTCTATGGATTTAACAGGTGGTAATCATTCGTTCCAACAAATGGCACAGATGACTGACCCACAACAAGCAACCTTGGTTTGGCAAGCTTATGAGCGTGGAAATACCGCTTATATTGACCAAAGTCAGAAACAAGCTGACGCTCAAACGGCTTATGACATGTTTAATGGCGCTTCTTACAGTTATGATGAGAGTAAATTTAATAAAGCGTTTGGCACAAGTTCAAGTGATTCTAGCTCTGATTCGAACTATAAGGTTTCAGCCGTTAGCACTAACAATTGTTCGTCATCATCTTCTGGTGGTACGGGGTCTTGGTCAACTGATGGAGGTACGGTTTCTTATAGTGCTTACAATGCTTGGAAACGAGACGATTTACCAGATGACCTAAAACAATATGCTTTAGACCCTGCAAGTGTAGGTCTAAGTTTCAAAGATAGCACGGGTTGGAATGCGATTGCCTATTCAGGCGGTCAATGTACTGACCTTTCCGCAAGTCTTATGTATGCTTTGTGGGAAAAAGATGGTGAACATGTATCAATGACGCTAGGTAATGGTCAAGATATAGCGAAAAACTGGGCTAGTCGTTTTCTTGATAAAGTGAGTACAACACCAACGGCGGGTGCAGTCTTTAGTCAAACACCAGCTTCTGCAGGAAATGAAGTTGGTCACACAGGCGTAGTTAGTCACGTTTTTGCGAATGGCGATATTTTAGTTGTTGAACAAAATTACGCGGATTTGTCTGGTGAGAACGGCGGTTTTGGAAAATATACTTGGTCTTATCGTTATGTCCCAACTTCTCAATATGCTTCTGGTTGGAGTTTTTATGACCCAAGTAACGCAGGTTATAGCATTGTTTCTGAAGCGTCATCAGTCAATTAAAGATAGGAAGGAAAAATCCCTTGTAAATGACAAAGGATTTATGGAATAGGTAATGAAGTTTTAGGTTAGGTATGATATAATGTTTAATGCTGAAAAGTTAAGACGGTGGCTACTCATTCTGAAAGGGTGGTGATGCCTATGGGCAATTCATCAAAATCTGACAGAAAGGAGGAAGCCTAAACTTGTCAACGTTCGAAGTATTGACACTTTTATTTGTAGCTGGTAACTTTGTTATCACTCTGATAAAACTCATACTAGAACTAATCAAAGCGACAAAAAAATAACCGTCTGAACTTTGGCGAGTTAACGGTTATTCTTTAATAATCAAAACTAGTCACCGTCTTAAACGGTTCTGCATAGGGTAGTTGTTTTCAGCAACTGCCCTTTTTCTATTTCTATTATAGCTTAACTAGGAAAAATAATCAATATATAATGGTTTGATTTGGGAACTAAAACTTTAAAAGTCTTATTTTTAGGTTTGGAGAAAGCAAATGAAGAAAAAAATAATCATGTTATTAATGATAGTGATTGGTTTACTATTAATATTTAGTAAGCCAATTAGTCATTATGTGATTGGGTTAAGGTCTAATGACTATCAAGTCAGTCAAGTTTCAAAAGCAACGATTGTAAAAAATGAAACAGCAGAAGCTACTTATGACTTTTCAAGTATTCAGTCTGTTTCTATGAAAAATTTATTGATGTCTGATGGTGCAAATTTACCAGTTATTGGCGGTATTGCTATTCCTGATTTAGCTATCAATCTTCCTATCTTTAAAGGTGTCACGAATGATAATTTGCTTTATGGTGCTGGTACAATGAAAGAGAATCAAGTCATGGGCGGTGACAATAATTATACTTTAGCTAGTCATCATGTTTTTGGCTTAACAGGGTCGTCTCAAATGCTTTTTTCGCCACTAGAAAAGGCAACAGTTGGTATGGCAATCTATTTAACAGATAAGTCAATGGTTTATACTTACACCATTACAGAAATTATATCTGTTAGTCCTGAACAGACAGAAGTTTTAGATGATGATGGAGAAGCAATGCTCACCTTAGTAACTTGTGAGGATAAGGAAGCCACAAAACGTCTTATAGTTAAAGCGAGGTTAACTGATTCGAGAGCTTATCAAAAGGCAACAAAAGCACAAGTGAAATCTTTTAGCTATTCATACAATCAAATGCAATAGGAGTTTTAAAATGAAGAAAAAGGTTATTATCGGCTTACTAGTATCACTAGTAAGCTTGATTATTTTATCCGTTCGTTCGTGTCATAGGAATGAACAGTCACGGTCGCCGTCATCAAGTACAGATACGGTTACACAACAGTCAACCAAGAACAAATCATCTACAAGTCAGTCTGAAACAGTTTCAGTACAAGATGAAGCTACACAAACGCTTGAAAAGTCAGATGAACCATTGGATGATGAAGCGACTCAAAAAGTG
>Ga0129306_1000424_pt1 | contig 66286 bp, 64 predicted proteins | sample P827metagenome_FD_94438 | JGI IMG/M metagenome (GOLD analysis project Ga0129306, IMG submission 94438) | Capybara group fecal microbial communities from Wisconsin, USA - P827 metagenome | ecosystem: Host-associated > Mammals > Digestive system > Large intestine > Fecal | place: USA: Wisconsin... | reverse complement strand
TCCGTTTAATCCGTTCAATCTGTGTTCAAATAAAATCGTTCCCGATAAATTATTTTTCGGGCAATTAATGGCAATTCGTGTTCTTTTTTACTGCGAGATTTAATCGAGCCAGTCTCGCAGAAATCGCAGAAACCGCAGAAATAGTAGCTCACCTAACGGCAAGCAAATTCTTTAACCGTTAAACGTTAACCTTTAAACGTTACAAGTTCTTTAACCTTTAACCGTTACAAAACCGTTACCTGTAGCATAAGCGTAGCGTTAGCGAAGCATAGGCGAAAAAAAGAGCACCTTCGTAGCACCTTCGTAGTGAGTTCGTAGTAGCAAGAAAGCACATATTTTCGTTTTCGTATTCATTTTCAATTAATAGTAGGTTCGTAGTAGCAAGAACCTAAATATAGCCAATAAATCTTTAGAATAGAATAAAAAACAAAATAATAGCAAGTTTTAAAGGGAATGGCAAATTTAAAATGCTGATTATAGTGGGTACAAGACCGGAGATTATCCGTCTGGCTGTTGTGATTAATAAGTGCCAACAGTATTTTAACTGCTTATCAGCATACATTGGTCAGAACTACGAGTATAACCTGAATGGGGTGTTCTTCAAAGAATTGAAGTTGAAATATCAAGATGTGTATATGGAAGCCGTTGGCAACAAATCTTGACAAGACGATATGTAACATCATTTCCAAGAGCCACCAGATAACTGTGAAACTATTTGGAAGATCATTTACAGTTTTTTTTCACACAAATCAATAATATATGCGAGTTATCATTACTAAAAACTATGACGAAATGTCGGTCTGGGCTGCTAACTATGTAGCCAAGCGAATCATCGATTTTAAACCCACGGAGGATCATCCATTTGTTCTCGGATGCCCCACTGGCAGTTCTCCACTCGGACTATACCAGCATCTGGTGAAACTCAACAAGAGCGGAGTTTTGAGTTTCCAGAATGTGGTTACGTTCAATATGGATGAGTACGTTGGCCTCGACGTGAATCACCCCGAGAGCTATCATAGTTTTATGTGGAACAATTTCTTCAACCACATTGACATAAAAAAAGAGAACGTCCACATCCTCGACGGCAACGCCAAAGACCTCAAGGCCGAGTGCGCACACTACGAGAAGATGATTGCCGCCGCGGGCGGAGTGGAACTATTTATGGGTGGTGTAGGTCCTGACGGCCACATTGCATTCAATGAACCAGGCTCATCGCTGACCAGCCGTACCCGCATCAAGACTCTCACCACCGACACTATCCAGGCCAACTGCCGCTTCTTCGACAACGATGTCACCAAGGTGCCAAAACAGGCCCTCACTGTCGGCGTAGGCACCGTGATGGATGCACGAGAGGTTCTCATACTCTGCAATGGTCCCAAGAAAGCCCGTGCTCTACACCATCTGATTGAAACAGGTGTTAACCATATGTGGACTTCTTCGATGTTGCAGATGCACCCCCACGCAACTATCGTATGTGACGAGGAAGCCACCGTAGAACTGAAGATGAGCACCTACGATTATTTCAAGGACAAACAACGGATTGAAGGTGTAGTAAAAGAATATGTAGAAAAATATTAAAACATCTTTTGATATAATTCTTGACAAATTGAGTGCTAAATATTTAGAAAACAAATATAAGACAATAAATTTATGTCCATTTTTTTAGACAAAGTCCTGCTGATTACAGGCGGAACGGGTTCATTTGGCAATGCCGTTCTTCGTAGGTTCCTTACGAGTGATATTAAGGAGATTCGTATTTTCTCACGTGATGAAAAGAAACAGGACGAGATGCGTCATCGTTTGCAGGCACAGCATCCAAAGGAGGCATCAAAGGTGCACTTTATTATTGGTAATGTGCGTGATCTGGATGCCATTGATGCTGCCATGCACGGTGTTGACTACGTGTTCAGTGCAGCAGCTTTGAAGCAGGTTCCTTCTTGTGAATTCTTTCCTATGGAAGCAGTACGCACTAATGTAGAAGGAACAAACAATGTGCTTTTGAGTGCCATTGCACATGGAGTTAAAAATGTGGTCGTACTCTCAACCGATAAGGCTGCTTATCCCATCAATGCTATGGGAATTTCAAAAGCAATGATGGAAAAGGTTGCCATAGCGCAAGGCCGTGCTCTTGGTACTAATGCCAAAACCACTATTTGTTGCACACGCTATGGCAATGTGATGGCAAGCCGTGGATCAGTGATTCCTCTGTGGGTAGAGCAGATGATGGAAGGTAAGCCCATAACCATTACCGACCCTAATATGACCCGCTTCATGATGACATTGGATGATGCCGTGGATTTGGTGATTTACGCGTTTACCCATGGAGAAAATGGAGACCTGTTTGTTCAGAAAGCACCTGCTGCAACACTTGATGTATTGGCTGAGGCTTTGAAGCAGACATATGCTAAGATTGATCCTAAGTATGGTAAGACTGAAGTGAAGGTTATTGGTACCCGTCATGGTGAAAAGCTTTATGAGACTTTGGTAACCAGAGAGGAGATGGCTAAGGCTATTGATATGGGTGGATATTATCGCATCCCTTGCGACAACCGTGACTTGAATTATGATAAGTTTTTTACCGAGGGCGACCACAAAGTGGAAACAGTTGAGGAATACCACTCTCATAACACTAAGCGCTTGGATGTAGAGGGAATGAAGGAACTGCTTCTTAAGCTGAACTTCATCCGTGAAGACCTTGGCTTGCAGCCCAGAGCAAAAGCCCGTGATTACCGTTCTGAATAATAAAAACGAATAGCGATATGAAATTCTTTATATGTGGCTGCAATGGTATGGCTGGTCATACCATCAGCTTATATCTTCAGGAACAAGGACATGAGGTTTATGGTTTTGACCTCCAGGAATCCAAATTGATTAAGAGCTTTGCAGGAAATGCTTTTGATACCGAAACCATTGGCCGTGTTATCAAGGAGGGCAACTATGATACTGTGATTAACTGCATTGGCGTCATTAACCAATTTGCAGAAAACAATCATGCACTGGCAGCTTTCTTGAATAGCTATTTCCCTCACTTTTTGGCTAAGACTACGGAAGGAACAGACACCCAGGTCATCCACATGACAACTGACTGTGTTTTCTCTGGTAAAAAGGGAAGCTACACAGAGTATGACCTTCGTGATGGTGAAACCTTCTATGACCGTAGTAAGGCTCTTGGTGAATTGGAGGATGAAAAGAATCTCTCATTGAGAAACTCCATTGTTGGAGCGGATATCAATCCTAAGGGCATTGGACTGCTTAACTGGTTCATGAACAACACCACCGGTGAACATCCAGTAGTGAATGGTTACACCAAGGCTATGTGGACCGGTCAATGCACCTACCAGTTGGCTAAAACTATGGAAGCTGCGGCCAAAGAACGTGCTCATGGACTGGTAAATGCAGTACCGGATACAGACATTTCTAAGTACGAACTGCTGAAGCTCTTCAATAAGTATCTCCGTGGTAGTCGTGTTCAGATTAACCCGATTGAAGGTGTGAATGCAGACAAGAGCCTGAAGCGTACCAATTGGGATTTCAACTACCGTATTCCTGACTATGAGCAGATGGTTGCTGAGATGGCAGAATGGATTTACAAGCACAAGGAGCTTTATCCGCATTACGCTCTTTAGTTTCATGTTTCAAGTTTCAAGATTCAAATAATTAAGAACATGAGAAAGTTAAAACTGATGACCATCGTGGGCACACGCCCCGAAATCATAAAAATGTCTGCCATTATTAAGAAGGCAGACAAGTATTTTGACCAGGTGCTTGTACACACTGGCCAAAACTATGACTACACGCTGAACGAGGTGTTCTTCAAAGACCTTGGTCTTCGTGAACCGGATTACTATCTGGGTGTAGTAGGTGATAACCTTGGCCAGACAATGGGTAATGTGATTGCTAAGAGTTATGAGCTGATGGCAGAGGTGAAACCGGATGCCGTTATTGTCCTTGGTGATACCAACTCTTGCCTTTGCGTCATCTCTGCTAAGCGTTTGAAGATTCCTATCTTCCACATGGAGGCTGGTAACCGTTGTAAAGACGAGAACCTTCCAGAGGAGGTAATTCGCAGAGTTGTTGATGTTACAAGCGATATCAATCTGTGCTACAGCGAACACGCAAGGCGTTATATCCTGGATTCTGGTGTTAAGCCCGAATATACCTATGTTGTTGGTTCACCTATGGCAGAGGTACTTAAAGACGTACTTCCTCAGATTGAGGCTAGTACCGTTCTGGAAGATCTTGGACTGGAGAAAGGCAAGTACATTCTCCTTTCCGCACACCGCGAGGAGAACATTGACATTGAGGCCAACTTCTTCTCTCTGATGAATGCTGTTAACACAATGGCTGAAAGCTATAAGATGCCTGTGCTATACAGTTGCCATCCTCGCAGTCAGAAGATGATTGAGAAACGCGGCTTTAAATTCAATGAGAAAGTCATCCAGCACAAGCCCCTTGGTTTCTTTGATTACAACAAGCTCCAGCAGAATGCTTTCTGTGTAGTGTCTGATTCTGGTACCGTTCCTGAAGAAGGTGCATTCTTTGGATTCCCAGCCGTGAGCATCCGTACCTCTACCGAACGGCCAGAAGCAATGGATAAGGGAGTGTTTACCATTGGTAGCATCACTTCTGAGCAAGTATTACAAGCCGTTGACTTGGCTGTGAGTATGCATGCCAATGGCGACGATGCCTGCCCTGTTCCAGCATATACGGATGAAAATGTCTCTTCTAAGGTGATTAAGCTCATCCAGAGTTATGTCGGAATTGTGAATAAGATGATTTGGAAAAAGTAAAAAACATATCAATGAAAGGAATAGTACTCGCCGGAGGTTCCGGCACAAGGCTTTACCCTATCACAAAGGGTGTCAGCAAGCAGTTGCTCCCGATTTATGACAAGCCGATGGTTTATTATCCCATCAGTGCATTGATGTTGGCGGGTATCCGCGATATCCTTATTATTAGTACGCCTTACGATCTCCCCGGGTTTGAGCGTCTTTTGGGTGATGGCTCCGACTACGGCGTTCATTTTGAGTATGCAGAGCAGCCGTCTCCAGATGGACTCGCGCAAGCGTTCATTATTGGTGAGAAGTTTATCGGTGATGACTGTGCTTGCCTTGTGCTAGGTGACAACATCTTCTATGGCAGTGGTTTCACCACTTTGCTTCGCAATGCTGTGAAGGATGCTGAAGAGAACAAAAAGGCTACTGTCTTTGGCTATTGGGTTTCCGACCCTGAACGTTATGGAGTAGCAGAGTTTGATAAGAACGGCAACTGCCTGAGTATTGAAGAGAAGCCCAAGGAGCCCAAGAGCAATTATGCCGTTGTGGGTCTTTATTTCTATCCCAACAAGGTGGTGAATGTGGCCAAAACTATCAAACCCTCTGCTCGCGGTGAACTCGAGATTACAACTGTGAATCAGGAGTTCCTGAAGGACGGTGAACTGAAGGTACAAGTCTTTGGTCGAGGATTCGCCTGGCTGGATACAGGCACCCACGATAGCCTTGCTGAGGCCTCAACTTTCGTAGAGGTCATTGAGAAACGCCAAGGATTGAAGGTTGCTTGTCTGGAGGGTATTGCTTATCGCAATGGCTGGATTACAGAAGAGAAAATGCGTGAACTCGCTAAGCCTATGCTGAAGAACCAATATGGCCAGTACCTATTGAAGGTAATAGATGAAATGAAAGAAGATGTAAATTCGGATACGTTTACACATCCGCTTAGAATGGCTAAGTAATTATATCTACTGATTAGAGGCAATAAGTGTTATGGCTGAGTCTTCATTACGGAATAGGACTGTTTCGGGGGTTGGATGGAGTGCTGCAGACGCATTTCTGGGTCAGGGTGTTACCTTTCTTGTAGGTATAATACTTGCTCGTCTTTTGTCGCCTGCTGAATATGGTCTTATTGGTATTGTAACGATTTTTACAACAATCCTTACGGGCATAGTCGATAGTGGTTTTTCCAATGCAGTTATAAGAAAAGAGGCTCCAAGTCAGGATGACTATGACACTATGTTTATAACGAATCTTGTTATAAGCATAATACTTTTTGTCTTGCTTTATGTTAGTTCGCCTCTAATCGCTAATTTTTTCAGTCGCCAAGAACTTGTAAGTCTGACAAGAGTAACAGGCCTAATACTCATTATTCAGGCATTCTCTTTAGTTCAGAATACTATATTGACCAAAAATATAAACTTTAAAACTAAAACTAAGGCGTCATTGATATCTGCTATTTTGAGCGGATTAATTGGTATAACTATGGCGTTTACCGGTTTTGGAGTGTGGGCTCTTGTAGGACAGATACTTTCCAAGCAATTAATTTATTCAGTTTGTCTATGGTTCTTTAATAAATGGAAACCTACATATAGATTTAGCTTGGAGAGTTTCCGTTATATGTGGGGCTTTGGATGGAAATTGATGATTTCTGGGTTACTTTATAATATTTGGAATCAACTATACCAAGTTGTTGTTGGAAAGTTTTATAATGCTAATACTTTGGGGCAATACTCTAGGGCAAAAGATTATGCTCAGATATTTTCATCAAACTTTACAATGATATTTCAGAGGGTCACATTCCCTGTATTAGCTGAAATACAAAACGAAAAAGAAAGGCTTGTGGCTGCATATCGAAAGGTGATAAAGACATCTATGTTTGTAACAGCAATAACTATGATATCTTTGGGTGCCGTGGCAGAGCCATTAGTTTATTGCCTTATAGGTCCTCAATGGCATCAAGCAGCAACGTTTCTTCCATATATATGTATTTCACTTTCATTATATCCCCTACACGCTATTAACCTTAATATGCTTCAAGTTCAGGGACGAAGCGATTTGTATTTAATAATTGAAATAATAAAAAAAATCATTGCTATAGGGCCTCTTTGTTTGGGTATATTTGTAGGTATATATTGGATGCTTATTGGTACCATCTTTACAGGTTTTGTCTCCTTTTTCTTGAATTCGTACTTTTCGGGAAAGAAATTAGGATATACATCGTTTATGCAATTGCGGGACATTGAACCATCTTATGGAGTTGCTTTTATAGTAGCAATGTCCGTTTTCTTTCTTAAGTATCTTCCTATATCCTATTGGTTAGTTCTACCACTTCAGATAGCAGTAGGAGCGTTTGTTTTCTTTTCAATTTGCAAATTAACTAATATGGAAGAGTATTATGAAGTCAAACAGATAGTTGTTTCATATATTGGAAAATTTAGGTCGAAGAGATGAATTGCAGATATTCCACAAAAGATTGTATTTTGTTAGAAGTGCCTACATTTATTGATGAACGTGGTTCAATAAGTGTGATGGATAAGGAACTACCGTTTCAAGTGAAACGTGTTTTCTGGTTGCATCACATAAAGGAAGGAAAGGATCGAGGAGCACATGCTTTACTTGATAGTTCAGAAATAATGGTGGCAGTACACGGCTCTTTTGTTGTGGATTTGGATGATACCATTAATAATGTCAGCATTCTGCTTGATGACTCGTCCAAAGGTTTGATAATACGGCCGGGAGTATGGTTCCGCACTCATTCCTACAAAGATGATGGTGTTTCGCTGATACTTGCTGAGGAAGAGTATGCCCGAGATAAATATACATACGATTACGAGGAATATAAACGATTACGAAATAAGCAATAAATTCTATGATACATTCCCTGCTTACAACAGATAATCCTATCAACAGTACTGAGTCATTGCGTCAGTGGATAGAACAACGCAATCGTGAGGTACAGGTTGATGTAAAACTCATTCCTTTCAGTGAGATGACTGGCTGGTATGTCGATGAGGATGGTGGCCTTAGACATAATTCCGGGCGGTTCTTCTCCATTCAAGGTATTCATGTAGAGACTGATTATGGTACCAAGCACGCATGGGACCAGCCCATCATTAACCAACCTGAAATTGGCTATTTGGGTATCTTGACCAAGGAAATCAACGGAACTCTTTACTTCCTGATGCAGGCCAAGATAGAGCCAGGCAATGTGAACTGCGTGCAGATTAGTCCGACCTTGCAAGCTACCAAGAGCAACTACACACAAGTTCATAAGGGTAAAAAGCCAGCTTACCTTGACTACTTTGTAAATGTAAAGCCAGAGAATGTCTTACTTGACCAGCTCCAAAGTGAACAAGGTGCTCGATTCCTCCGTAAGCGCAACCGTAATATCATCACCAAAGTGGATGAAGATGTGGAAGTGTTGCCTGATTTCCGTTGGATGACGCTGGGTCAGATTAAGGAGTTTATGCATACCGACAATATGGTGAATATGGATACCCGTACCGTATTGTCTGGAATAGAATATATTGATTACATTACGCCTCTGACCAACTTGTCAAACCTTTCCGATTTTGGCCGTGATATGTTGAAGTCAGCGCGCACTCAGGAGGGTATCCATACAATGGGTCAGGTTCTTTCCTGGCTCTCTGGACTCAAATCCCGTTACGACCTCTTTGTAAGCAATAAACCTATAGACAAACTGGAAGGATGGCATCATTCAGAGACCGAGATAGCCAACAATGAAGGCAAGTATTTCCGTGTCATTGGTGTAAATGTGAGTATCTCTAATCGTGAGGTAACCAGTTGGTGCCAGCCGCTTGTACAGCCCTTACAGCAGGGCCTTTGCGCTTTTATCGTCCGTAAGATTGGAGGTATCTATCACTTCTTGGTTCAAGCTAAATTAGAATGTGGCAACTACGACGTGATGGAGCTGGCTCCAACAGTTCAATGTCTTACCGGCAATGTCTATGCCGTAGATAAGAAACCGCCGTTTACTGATTATGTGCTGAATGCAAAGAAAGAGCAGATCCTTTACGATGTGCTCCAGTCTGAAGAAGGAGGCCGTTTCTTCCGTGAGCAAAACCGTAACATGATTGTGGAGGCAGGCAAAGATCTGCCGCAGCAGTTGCCTGAACACTACACATGGATGACGCTCCATCAGATTAACCATTTCCTGAAGTTTAACAACTACCTGAATATCCAGGCACGCAGCATCCTGTCTGCTATTAAATACGCTAAGTGATGAAAAGAATAGGTATTATTTGCCCATCCGAGATAGCTTTCCGCAGGTTCCTGCCTGCATTGAAAGAGGCAGGATGCTTCGAGTATGCCGGTGTGTCTATTGCCAGCAAGGAAGAATTCGTTGGTGCTACTGACGAGATTCTGGCCAAGGAAAAAGCCAAAGCCCAGTCATTTGTGGACAGTTATGGCGGTAAGATATATGAGGGTTATAAGACACTGATTCATTCTGATGAGGTGGATGCCATCTATCTGCCTTTACCTCCCGGACTGCACTACCAGTGGGCTAAAGAAGCCCTGTCTGCTGGAAAACATATCCTTTGTGAAAAGCCTTGCACTACGGCATTGGCCACCACCGATTATTTGCTTAAAGATGCAGAGGCAAAAGGTCTGGCCGCTCACGAAAACTATATGTTTGCTTTCCACGACCAGTTGAAGGCTGTTGATGATATCGTCAAGTCTGAAGAGATTGGAGATGTCCGCTTGTACAGAATCTCCTTCGGATTCCCGATGCGTGCCCCAAATGATTTTCGTTACAACAAGACTTTAGGCGGTGGCGCACTATTGGATTGCGGCGGCTACACCCTGAAATATGCCTCTATGCTTCTTGGACCTACGGCTAAAATCAAATACGCACAAAGCAACAACATTGAAGGTTTCAATGTAGATATGTATGGTTCCGCTGCTATGGTAAATGATGAGGGCGTAACCGCTCAAGTCGCTTTCGGTATGGATCATAACTACAAGTGTGAATTGGAAGTGTGGGGTAGCAAAGGAACGATTTATACTAACCGCATCCTGACAGCCCCAGCCGGTCTGGTTCCCGAAGTGATTATCCGCAAAGGTAATGAGGAGGAAAAACGGAATCTTCCTGCTGATGATGCCTTCAAGAAGTCAATCTTGCATTTCTGCAAGTGCATTGAAGATGCAGAGACTCGTAAAGCCAACTATGAAACATTGTTGCGACAGGCACGACTGGTAGAACGGTTCAAGCAGTTGGCAGGTATTGATGTAAAATAAAGCATAACGAAATATGAGAAAACCAATTTATGTTACGATGCCCACGTTGGCACCACTTGAGGACGTCAACGAGTTGATGCAGGGCATTTGGGAGAGCGGTATTATGACGCATAATGGACCGCTGGTACAGCGTTTTGAGAAAGAAGTATGTGAATACCTGAAAGTTCCCCAGATGGTAAGTTGCTGTAATGGCACGCTTGCACTCCAGATGGCTGTTAAGGCGCTTGGAGTGAAAGGTGAGATTATCACTACCCCTTTTACCTTCATTGCTACCGTCAGTTCCATCATGTGGGAGCATTGCACTCCTGTATTTGTGGACATTGACCCAGAGACATTGAACATTGATCCTAAGAAAATTGAGGAACGCATCACTTGCCATACTGTGGCTATTATGCCCGTTCATGTATTTGGTAACAACTGTGACTTTGAAGCTATTGAAGCTGTTGCTAAGGTCCATAATCTTCCTGTTATCTATGATTCTTGCCATTCTGTAGGTGCTACCTATAAAGGTGAAAGCGTATTCAAACACGGAACCATCTCCGTTACCAGTTTCCATGCTACAAAGATGCTTAACACTGCAGAAGGTGGTGGAGTTTTCACATTGGATAAAGAGATTGACGAGAAGCTTCGTCGTATCCGCTTCTTTGGCTTTGAGGACCATGCAGATATTGTTGAAGATGGCTTCAATGGTAAGATGACTGAAGCACATGCTGCTATTGGTATTGCCAACTTAAGGTATCTGGACAAGGCTCTTGCAGACCGCAAGGAGAAGTATGCACGATATAAGGAGATACTTGGTCAGAACTCCGAAATAGCATTCCAGAAAATTACCACTGGCTGCAACTATAGCTATTTCCCCGCCATCTTCAAGGATGAAGAAACTGCTTTGAAGGTGGTAGCTGCCCTGAATGCAGAGAACATCTTCCCACGTAGGTACTTCTATCCGAGTGTGAACACATTCACCAAGCTTGTTCCATACGTTCCAATGCCTAAGTCAGAGGATATCGCAAGCCGAATTCTTTGTCTGCCTCTGCATATTCGTATGACAATGGGTGATGTTGAGGAAATAGCAGAAATAAGTTTGAGAACAATAAATAATATCAATGAATAAGACTGTTTTATCTTTAGGCGCCGGATATTTGCAAGAAGAGTTTGCAAAGGCAGTTAAGAAGAGAAATTATAAGCTAGCTTCAGTTGGCAAGGGAAAGAATTCTAGTATAGTAATATCAGAGAGTGACATATTCTCTGAGGTTGATACGCATTCTTTTGAGGAGGTATGTCACTGGCTAGAAGAGAATAATATTCATATCGATGCAGCAGGATCGCTTGCAGGTGGAGGTGCAATTCCAACGCTTCAAAAATTGAATAATAGGTATAATTTGCCGACAAAAATACCAAGCGATTTAATTGTAGGTATGAGTAAATTTGATCAGGCAAAAATATACGAAAAGTATAATTTGACAACAATACGTTCATGGTGTGTTGATGATTTTCCAGCATTTCAAGATAAATATGATAGATTTGTCGTAAAGCCTGCTATAGGAAGAGGAAGTGTAGGAGTAGAGTTCTTAGATAAAGATGAATTAACTCAAAGGATTAAGGGTGGATTAATTCACAAAGACTATATTATTCAATCATTCCAAACAGGAATCGAGTATCGTATGATGGTCTTTGTGCAAGATGGTCAAATAAAGATATTAGCACCAATTATGCGCGAATCTTATGCGGGTACCACTTATTTAGGTCGTTTAAGTTGTGATACTCATCATATTTCTCGTATAACTGATTATTGTGAGAAGATGATTAAGAATATGAACCTGGTAAATACAGTTATTAAGTTTGATATTCTTGTCAGCGATAAAAGCATAGATATGATAGAAATGGATATTTCTGTTGGAGGAGGCATATATTTCCAACAGTATATTGGAGAGTTGTTTGAATGTGACATAATTAATCGATATCTTGATTTAATAGTTGATATTAAATTTGATAAACAGAAATTAAAACATGACGATTTTGTAATGGATTATATCTATAATGAGACGGGAGCACCACTTAACCTACAAAAAGACTTATTAGAGGCGTACCTTATACATAAATGTGGAGACCAAACCAAAGTAATTTATAATAAACTAAAATCTTGGAAAACCGCGAAAAATTCTTCTAACGCAGATTTTACTGTTGCTGTGATACATAAAAACAAGAGTCTGAAGAACTCGGAGTTAAGTCATATGGTAAATAATGATTTATTTAATAAGTGGATGTTAGATTAGATGAAGATGGGAAACGTAGGCAATAAGTTTTTCTTATCAGAAGATGAAAGAAAATACACATTTGATAATATAGAGAAGGATTCTTTGTTTGAAAAGGAAGTGCTTGTTTTTCAATGGTATGACAATGAAGATGAGAAGGTGGAGACAAAACTTATTTTCCGTCTTCTGAATGGTACATCCAGCTGGTGCAAAATAAGAAAAGAAAGGACATCTGATACTCACGCAGATAAAACGATAGAGTATATATCTGCACCAAATTTGCAAAGTTTGATTGAGAAACCTTTTCTATGCAAAAGGCGTTCTGTTCTCGGAAATATATATGTGGATAGATTTATTGAAAGTAATGGTATCTGTATAAATATGTTAGAAAATGAAGGAAATCAACAAGAACTAGATTTGTTTGCAAAGACATATAAAGTACAGAACCTTACCGATGTTACTTCATTTCAACAATACCATAGTAGAGAAATGGCAATCCCTTTTCTTAAAAAACACATGATAGAGTTGCAATTATTATTAAAGAATTTTCAAAATATTCAAAAATGAATAGTGTAGCGATTATTTTTTCAGGATGGAATCATCGAGCAATTATCGCATTTTGTAGATTTTGTCGGAAGAAAAAAGTTCCATTTATAATTGTAGCTAAAGATAATAATGATCCAATTTTGTTGACTGATTATCGACAGGATGTAGGAATGGTACGAACGGACTCAGAACTTTCACTTTGTCTTCTTAAATCAGTACATGATATGGCAATTGAAAAAAAATTTGATCACCTTATATTGATGCCGACAACAGAATATTTGAATAGGTTCTTTCTTGAAAATAGAGCTGATATTGAAGGAATGGGTTATATTATTCCTCTATGTGATAGTAATTTGTACAATACTATTTCTGATAAGGAAGAATTCGAAAAGATGTGCAGATCAAATAGTATTATGACACCTGGTGAATATTCTGAAATTTCGAGAAAGAACCTGCCATTTGTCATTAAACCACGTAATTATTTCTTTGGCGGAGGAGTTAATGTCGCAGAGAAGCCTAAATTGATAATGAGCGAAGATGACTATGATAATCTTAGCTCTATCGATCTGGATATTTATTATTGTCAAGAATTTATAGGTGGTGAGGCTTTTTACCTGCTATACTACTTTGCAAAAGATGGAACGTATAGTGTTTATTCACAAAAGAATTTATCTCAGCAACATAGTGGTCTATCCATCGTTGCAGCAGAGTCCGCTAATTATCATAAGGATTCAAGAGCTGAAGCATATACGCAAATGTTTTTGAAGTGTGGATTCCAGGGTTTAGTGATGGTTGAAGTTCGTGATTATAAAGGAGAGTTTTACATGATAGAAGCCAATCCTAGATTTTGGGGGCCATCACAGTTGATTCTGGATTCAGAAATGGATTTATTCGAGAAATTTGCATACGATTGTGGGTTAATAGATGTGGTAGGTGACAATCACTATCATGTTGGGAAAAAATATTTCTGGCTCGGCGGTTATTATGAAACCACCGCCAAAAATAAAAAGTGTGTATTCCTAAGTGGTTATAATGCATCACTTTTAGTTGAGAATTTTTCCAAGTGGCTTGATGCTGATATTTACAAAAGGAATGACACAATTAGTGTTTTCGAGCGAGAAATTGGATATAATGAATAATTAAAAATTGTTTTAAAATGGGACAGAAAAGTGACGTAATAGTCAGCATTCAGTGTATGACATATAATCATAAGAATTATATCCGACAATGTCTCGAGGGATTTCTTATGCAAGAAACAAACTTTTCTTTTGAAGTTATTGTCCATGATGACGCTTCAACAGATGGGACAACTGATATAATTAAAGAGTATGCCAGTAAATATCCATTAATTATAAGACCTATATATGAGGAAAAAAATCAATTCTCAATTAATAATCATATAATTCAGAGAAAAATGGAATCTGCTAGTAGGGGGAAATATATAGCGTGGTGTGAGGGCGACGATTTTTGGATAGATCCGAAAAAACTCCAGAAACAAGTTGATTTTCTTGAAGCCAACCCCCAATACGCATTATGCCATCATAATATGTTTTACGAGAAAAATGGGATACGAACATTACGTATAGATGATGATATTCCCCAAACGCAAACAATTGTAGAATTAGCGTATCACAATTATATTCAGACGGCTACAGTCGTCTTTCGAAAGCCTGCATATAAAATAGTTCCTGACAGTATGATAAATAAGAGAACGTTAGCACATTTTAAAATAATGCGAGTGTGCGAACAAGGTGATGTCTACTATATGAATGAACCGATGAGTGTATATCGTCTTCATGATGGCGGCATTTTTTCAAAGAAAAGCCTTTTTGAGCAGTTTAAGATGACTGCCAATAATATTAGTGCAATGGCCGCCTACTATTGTGATAAGAATACTCAAGTAATGCAGGCGCTACAAGATAGGTTAAAGGTGATTTATTATGATTATTTGAAGGCTTCTGTAAAGAGTTTGGATGTGAGTGGCATATGTAAGATGATAAAGTATTACAAAGATCGTAAATCGAAGATATAATGCGAAGCTTATTCGGATTGCTCTATGTTGTATTAACAATAATTTCTTGGGTTCAGAGCGGTGATTATTCGCCAATCTCTATTCTTGTATTGTTGTTATCCTCAGCGCTCGGTTTTCAGTATCTTTCAAGGATAAGGGGGGTGAAAAGAGATTTTTGTTCGATTTACGTGTTCATTTATCTTTTTTTTTCGCATACAATTGTTCTTACTTTTCCAGCCTTTTTTAATGTTGAAAAAGATTATTATCAGCGTTTTTGGCTGTTTGTACACATCCTTTATATTATATTCTTTTTTACGAGTGCAGTTTTTAGAACTAAAAGGGTCGATCAAAATATATATCGGAAAGTGTCGGTACCAGTACCACAATTGTATTGGAATATACTTGTTATAGGAGCTTTCATATTATCATTTATATCGTTTTCATTAGGTTTGTCGAAAATGGGCACGGCACAAGATGTGTATCTGCCTTTTCATTTGGCTGGAATAATAAACTTTACCCGCCTAAGTGTTATTCCAGTAATGTTTGCCTTCTTCCTTAGCCGGACGTTTGATACAGGAAATAAAAAGTCATTTAAGAAATATCTAATTATATATATTGCTTGGCTGTTGGTAGAAACTTTCGTAAGGCTAAGCCGCGGCGCACTGATTGCAAATATTATAAGTTTGGGTATCGTCTTTATTATGGTGGGGAACGTAAAAATTAAGAATATGATTCGTGTTGCACTACCGATTGCATTGGCGGCACTTATGTTGTTTCCTATAGTTTCATCTTTAAGAAGTATAACTGGGGATAATAAATTGACCTCTGCAGATATTTCAAAGGCGACTCAGGGTAATAGTGGGTCATTTGGCGATACGATGCGTGATTCTTTTTTGCGTATGTTTTCAACCGTTAGTTTCTACGATAGAACTTACACATTGGTTGATGACTCAAAGTTTTTCGATTTTAGAAACGCTCCCATAATCCTCGCATTGGGAGGGTCGCATTACTTTGTGACCTCGGAGGTTGATCAACGTGGTTTGGATGAAGGTCATAATTCTGGCAGTACAGGTATTATCGATTCTCTATTGTTTGGTGGATATGGTTTCTGTTATATTGTTTTTTTCTTTTCCGTATTGGCGTTACTGTGGCTAGATTCTGACCGATTCGTCAGTAGGCCATTCGTCCGATACGTGCTATATGGCATTTTTATCTGGTTTATTAGGTATAGATCTGTAAGTTTCTTCATAGACTCTGGCGTGGTAGAGCAGTTGCTTGTGTCTGGAGCCCTTTTATTGTTCTTCATACATTATTATAATCGCCATCCTAATCTTTTGGGTAAGTATTAACATAATGAGCATGAAAATCCTTTATACAGGCTGGTACGGCTTTCATAATGCAGGGGACGATGCCTTTGTTTATATAACAGATTGGCAATTAAAAAAGCGGTTCCCAGAGAGTGATATTTATTGTTTGTCTCCTCAACAATATGGTCATGGAGTACAATCTGTGTTCTTGTCAAAGAAAATGTCCTTTAAGGCATATTTGCTTTCTTTGATATGGTATTTACCACGGATGGATATTTTAGTGTTTTCTGGAGGAACACTTTTTAAAGGATATTATTCTTCATCTTTTCACTACGCTTTAATCCTCACCTTGTGTAGGTGGTTTCGAGTTAGAATAATGGCTATAGGAGTATCGGTGGGGCCATTCCCTTCTAAAGGTGAACAGGGTAAATGGGCAAGTTTTTTTAAGCACTTTTCATTTATAGGTCTTAGAGATAATCGATCATATATGCTCACTGATGAAATGGGGTTGAGTAGTAAGTATTTAGGATTTGATATAGCCTGTCTGCTTCCTAAATATTTCAAAGAAGAAAAAATAGTTCTTCCAGCATTAGACAATAACACTATTGGCATATCTTTATGCTCATTTGCTAAAGACTCCTTCCAAATGGGGCTGGAACAATGCTTATTGGCATTTTTTAAAAGGGGAAAGCGCTGCGAAATTATTAAGTTGTTTGTATTCAAAGGAGGGGAAAGTGGTGACAAGAAGATATCTGAGGAATTTGCTGCAGAACTCTATAAATACGGATATAAGTGCGAGGTGATTGATTATGAAACCCCCTTCTCTGTGATACAGAATATGTGTATGTGTAATCTCATTATTAGTACGAGGTTGCACGCTGGTATCTTTGCCTATTCATTTAATGTGCCATTCCTGATGTTTGAGTATGAGGGAAAATGCACTGATTTCTTGAATGAAATTGAGAAGGCGGATAAGTGTCGCATTAAGAACCTTTCAACTGAGGACTTGGAAAAAGCTTATGAAAACCTATGGTCTGAAAAAGAGACTCTTAAACGGCTTGATGAAATGGTAGATGTGGTTGAACAGTCTTTTATTGCTTTAAAAGAGAGTGTATATGGGGGTTGATATGGATAAGCGGGTGTATTTGTTTACTAGGAATTCTAATTCTCCTGGTGTAACGGTAATACTAAAAGCCATACAAAAGGAGCTTGAGAAGAGAGATATTCAATCTTGTCTTGTTGACAACTTGGTAGAGGTTCCTAAAGGTGAAATCGTAATACCATACGGGACCAGAGAATGTTTCGAGTTTACACGCGAGCCAGGTACAAAACCGTTAGCACTGCTCGTAGATTATTATTCTGAAGGATGTAGAAATAAAATCAAGTTCTATTTAAGAAGAGGTAAAATTCTTTATAAGGATTTATACTATTCCATTGTGTCTTATCTGAGGTACCATCGTAAAGATATCCAAGTTGCCAGAGCGTATGACAAAGTGATGATGGTGTCGAAGATGGATATTAGTAAACTATCGTGGGACGCAAAAGATAGTCATTTCGTGCTGGCTAATAACTGTGTCAAACTTAAGGAAACAGCTTTTCGGCAATACGATAAAACAAAATCACTGAAACTTGGAATTATTGCTCACTGGACTTTTGTGTCTATTGATGAGACAAGGTGGTTTATTGATGACGTCTTTAAGAAGTTGCGATCTATCTATCCTGGAATAGAGCTAATTATTGCAGGACGAGGGGATGAAAAAATGGCACGGCATTATTTCAGGGGGGAAGGAGTCCGGTTTATAGGAGAGGTTGAAAGTCTTGATGATTTCTTTAATAATATCAATATTTATGTGGCAACAGTTCCAAAGGGATGTGGCGTATTAAACAAACTTCTTGACGCTTTTTCATATCGGGTGTTCTCTATAGGTGTAGAGGCATCTTTTTCTGCGTTTACAGAACTTAAAGAAGGTTATTTGATGTGTGACACAATTGAAGACTATGTGAATGCGATACAGATGTACCGCGATAATCAGGAGCAGATACATCGGATGGTGGAGAATGCATACGAATACATCTCACAGTTTCATACAGATGAGGAGAAGAACTATAAGGAAGTGATTGATGTCATAGAAAACATGTTGATCTCAAAATGAAGATACTCATAAACTGTTCTAATCTCAGGCAAGGGGGGGGGATACAGGTCGCGGATAGCATTTGCTCATATCTTGAAAAGTATAAGGCACACCAGTTTTTTGTTGTGCTATCGACGGCTCTTAAGCATATAGAGCAAAGAATTGGAGATTATTATAACGTCAGTTTAGTCCATTATGATTTTCCTAAGACCTTAAAGTCATCTCTTTTACAAAGAGATGACTTTTTAGATAATTTGGTAGACAAAGAGAAAATTGATGTTGTCCTAACTGTATTTGGACCAGCTCGATGGAGACCTCGAGTTCCCCATTTATGCGGGTTTGCAAGGGCACATATCCTGCCTATGGATACTCCGTATTTTGACAATCTTCCGGTTAAGGATAAATTATTAAACCATATTGTAAAGAAATCATTTGAAAAGAGTGCAGAGTATTACTGGACAGAGAATCCTGCAGTAACCACATTGTTACAGCAAGTGTTCCCCACGAAGAAGGTATATACGGTCTCAAATACTTATAATCAAGTTTTTGACGACTTCTCAAAATGGAAGGAACACAATTTGCCTCCTTTTCAGGGTATAACTCTTCTAACAGTAACAAATGCCTACCCCCACAAGAATCTTGGGTTAGCCCTTGGAATAGCAAAAGAGCTGAAGAGGCTTGATCCTGAGTTTAGGTTTCGTTTTGCCTTTACAATTGATGAGGGCGAATTTCTAGAGATTCCTACAGAGTTGAAAGAGTGCTTCTGTTTCATAGGAAAGGTCGATATTTCTGAATGTCCATCATTATATCAACAAGCAGATATAATGTTCCAACCAACATTACTGGAATGTTTTACTGCTACCTATGCTGAGGCAATGCGAATGGAGGTGCCTATTGTAACTACAACACTTTCCTTTGCCAAAGGATTATGCCAAGAGGCGGCTCTGTATTTCTCACCTCTTTCTGCAAAAGAAGCGGCTGATTGTATTTATCAACTATCAATGGAACCGGATATGAGGCGAGAATTGGTGGAAAAAGGAAAAAATCAATTATTAAAATTCTCTACAGCACAAGAAAGAGCTGATAAGCTAATATCAATCATAGAGGAAGTTGCTCGTAAATAATTGTCGGTGCTATATGTCAAATGGTATTTTTTCTATCCTTTTTTCTTTATTGTGTTTATTGCCGTGCCCAGGGAAAATCAATATTAATGAATATGATGACTTCTTGGGTATGGAGCCTGAAAGAACATACGTGCTAAAAAAGAATATTGACCTTAACGGGAATCATATCGTGATTCCCTCTGGCTGTGAACTGGGATTCAATGGTTGTTCTATAAGCAATGGGAGTGTTTATTTCAACAAAACGCAAATAAAAGGACGGGGCGTTTTATTTCGCAATATAACGATTGGGGGAAAAGTAAGTAATGACAAACTGTATGCTAAATGGTTTGTTGATAGCACGGCATCGAATGATGATTATCTCGTAGATGTAATTAAATTGGCTTGCGAGAGTGATGCGAGTTTTATATTTGAGGATAGGCAATACAGCTTTTATAAGCCAGTATTCGCATATGGAAAGTGCAACCTCATTGGATCTGGGAAGACGATAGTTAAATCTTATGAGAACGGACAAAAGATTTTTATCTTGGCGGGAAATACTGCCATCAAAGGTAAGCCGGTAACGTGGGAGGGGAAAATACAGGGAATTAACTTTGTTGCCCAGACAGGTAGTTACAATTATTATTTAGGACTCCTAAATGTAAATGGTTGCGAAGTCTCAGATTGTTCATTTGATATGTCACGAGAGGGCGTAAACTGTTATAATAAAGTCATCGCCTCTGTGAACAATGCCAACTTTTCAAACCCATCGAAAGGGTCGAATATCGCGATAATGCGGAATGTAATAAAGTTACAAGATGAGGATGAGAATCGAAATAATGGTGAGTGCATTGGAATAGAGAGTAGAACAAATGTCTTGATAGAGGGTAATATAATCTACAATACGAGGGATGACTTGGGTATTCATAATTCGGAATCGGTTGTAGTGAGGAATAATAATGTGTTTGCATACGATGGGAGAATTTACGTTTCAAATAGCAAGAATGTAGAAATAACAGGTAATAACATTACATATGTTTTCTCATCGACAACTGGTATGGGCATATTCGTAGGTGTGGAGCAGGGATATGATCAGATACCCGAACATATCGTAATAAAAAAGAATGTGATTGACTACACTAGGGCTTCCGAAAATCCTTGTTACGGAATAAGAATTAGGGGCGCCAACTATGTGGATATCGTAGATAATGTTATAAAAGGCAATCCGACAGCAAGAATTGCGATAGAGATTATAGAGGCTAAAGCGAATCAGCGTGATGGCCTTTTGAATGCAGGAATGTTGGTACCTCAACATATTAGGATAGAAGGGAATGAAACTAATGGACTATGGTTTGCTGGATATGCGGATTACAAGGTCGAAGACCTTAAAGTGTTGAATAATACCATAAGAAAAGAAGTCGTAATTACTCATCCAGATATTGTGTTCAAAGGAAATATTTTGAATGAATTAATTACCCGATCGGTGCCGACAAAGCACTTGAATAGGTATAAGAAAATGTAAGAGAACAAATATGAAGATACTTGTAGTATGTCAATATTTCCATCCCGAAGAATTTAAGGTGAATGAATTGGTAGATGGATTGGTGAAGCGTGGGAATGAAGTCACGGTTCTTACGGGAAAACCGACCTATCCTCGTGGACCATATCCAAAGGGATACAAGTTCTGGGGTGTACAGAAGGAAGAATATAAAGGTGCAAAGATTATCCGTGTGCCTGAGTTAACTCGTGGAGAGGGTGGTAGCATAGGCATTGTTAAGAGTATGCTGTCTTTTTTGTTCTTTGGGAGTTGGTATGCTCGATGTCATAAGATAGAAGCAGAAGCAATACTTTGTTTCCAGCTGTCGCCAGTTACAATGGCAGTACCCGCACTAATATATAAGAAAAAACTGGGCGTAAAGTACGTACATTGGGTGCAGGATTTATGGCCTGAAAGTGTAACGGCTACTACCAGCATAAAAGGTGGTCCTGTTGTGAACTGGCTGAACAGACTGGTAACGAAGATATACAATAAGACTGATGTTATTTTAGTGCAGTCGAAGGCGTTTGAGAAAAGTATTTGTGAGAAGGGGGATTTCAAAGAGAAGATGGTGTTTGCGCCAAACTGGGCAGAGGATAGTATCGCCAATGGTGAACAGCATTCTGCAGATTGTAAATTGCCTGAAGGTTTCAAGGTGATGTTTGCAGGTAATATAGGTGTAGCACAAGATTTTCCGAATATTATCAAAGCAGCAGAGTTGCTGAAAGATATCAAGGACATCATATGGGTGATTGTAGGTGATGGCCGTGCCCGTGAAGATGCGGAAAAGGAAATTGCAAAACTTGGATTGCAGGAATCATTCGTATTTGTGGGCAGACATCCTGTCAATACGATGCCTTGGTTCTTTAAGCAGGCAGATGCTATGCTGGTATCATTAAAAGATGAGTTTATTTTCTCGTTGACCATACCTTCGAAAGTGCAGGCATATATGGCTTCAGGGAAGCCTATTGTTACGATACTGAATGGCGAGGGTAGCAAAGTGGTTGAAGAAGCTGGTTGCGGACTGACTGCGGCATCAGAAGATTATAAGACCTTGGCAGAGAATGTGAAGAAAATGTATGAGATGAGTAAGGCTGAGCGTGAAGAAATGGGTAAGGCTGGACGCAAATATTACGACGATGTTTTCGCCAAGGAGATTGTGATAGATAGAGTAAATGAGATCCTTAAAAAGGATTGATATTGTGAATAAGAATCAGCAGGTATTATTAGAATTAGTAAGAGCTGGACTTTGGAATAGGGAAGTTCAGCTTTTGCCATCTGATAATATTGATTTCTCTCAAATCTATCGGTTAGCACAGGAACAGTCGTTAATTGGAATAGTACTGGCTGGACTGGAGTTGTCATCCGTAAAACCTCCTCAAGTGCTGTTGTTACAATGGATAGGTGAAGTCCAGGTTTTGGAGCAACAAAACAAAGCCAAGAACTCGTTCATTGAAAAACTGATTGGAATACTGAGAAATGCTGATATATATGCCTTGCTTGTAAAAGGGCAGGAAATAGCACAATGTTATGAGAAACCGCTTTGGCGATCGTGTGGCGATGTGGATCTTTTCTTGAGTGAGGACAACTATCGTAAGGCTGTTCAAGTGTTAAGGCCTGTTGCATCATCAATAGATGAAGAGAATGAATATAACAAACACCTAGCAATGACCATCGATGGTTGGTCGGTGGAGCTACACGGAACTTTACGTAGTGGCCTTTGGCCTAGTATTGATCGTGAATTAGATAATGTGCAGTATGATGTATTCTATAGTGGACGAGTTCGGAGTTGGATGAATGGTCGTACGCAGGTATTCCTTCCTGCCGCAGATGAAGATGTGGTTTTTGTTTTTGCTCATATACTCCAGCATTTCTACAAAGAAGGAATAGGTTTTCGTCAGATTTGTGATTGGTGTAGATTGCTGTGGACATATAAGGATTCTCTGAATCACAAATTATTGGAATCACGAATCAAGAGTATGGGTGTGATGACTGAGTGGAAAGCGTTTGCAGCTTTGGCCGTGGATTACCTTGGAATACCTGTTGATGCAATGCCATTCTATTCTGATGATAAGAAATGGAAACGTAAGGCTGTTCGTGTGATGGAGTTTGTGTTAGAGACAGGAAACTTTGGGCATAACAGAGATTATTCGTATCGGAACAAATATCCGTACATCATATATAAAGCCATCTCTTTCTGGAAACACCTGAAAGACGGAGCATTTTTCTTCTCAACATTCCCACTTGACTCTATCAAGGTAACGTGGAGAAGGATGGTTGTAGGCGTTTCTGTCGTATTACAAGGGAAAAAGCATGAGTAGTATTGTTGAAAGACTGCGGGAGTTTATGGAGTGTGAAGGAAAGTCTTGTTCTTTCGATCCGGAATTGATAACTCCAGAGTATGTGTACAGGATGTGGGGAGGAGCAGTGGCTATCGAAGATATTGAAGAGGCATATAGGGGTCTGAGTTAATGTTTGATCGCACAATGGTAAATAATTGAAGGGGGAGACTATGTCATTCTCATTAGCGGTATTTATTTTAGGTAAACTCCATATAATTATGAATAAGAATTTAATGAATTAATATTTAGAAATGTCACTCAAACGTGATTACGAATTAAACTTATTTTTAGAAGGAACCTTTTAATGTGCGATGTATGTGTCGAAGGATGCGTTAATGTTCGAGCAAGAATAATCTTAAAAAATATTTATTATTGGAAACAATATTTTGGGAAGCACGGCGTTAATTTTAAAAGTTGATAATGATTTATATATGATTAAGAGTATTCATATTTCGTCGTTCGGGCCGATAAAAGAGGTTTCTTGTGATAACCTTGGACAAATCAACCTCTTCATCGGACATAATGGTAGTGGAAAGACTTTTCTGCTTAAGGCATTGTATTCTGCTCTAAAAACTGTCGAGGCCTTTCGCCGTGGCAAAGAGCAGAGGACGGATAAAGAAATTCTTTCTGATAAATTGTATTGGACTTTCCAATCGCCCACACTTGGAGAATTGGTGAGGAAAGGCGACAATAGCCTTAGGTTTTCTATGAAGAGCAATAAAAATGAAGTCTTATCATATTCGTTCGGACCGGCTACAACGAAGAATGTTACAACTTTAACGAATAGTTTTGAACCCAAATCGGACAATACAATTTTTTTGCCAGCCAAAGAGATACTATCATTAAGAGATGTAATACTGGAGGCTCGAGAAAATTTTAATGCCTTTGGATTTGACGATGCTTATTATGATTTGGCCAAAGCCTTGCGCCCGGCAATAAAAGGTCGCAACGTAAAGAGTTTTTCGGATGCTCGTAAGAAACTAGGAGAAGTTGTTGGTGGAAGAATATGGTATGACGAGAGTCTAAAGTCTTGGTTCTTTTATGGTGAGAACAACAAAAAATTCGATCTTTCGATTACCAGTGAGGGTATTAAGAAAATCTCCATTCTAGATGCTTTATTGGGCAATCACTATTTGGCGAGGGGGAGCATTGTGATTATTGATGAGGCTGAGGCAAATCTTCACCCAGAGATGATATCGCGGTTTCTGGATATCATATATCTGCTGGCTAAAGGCGGGTTGCAGTTTTTTATTACAACTCACTCATACTTTGTTATCAAGAAACTTTATATACTGGCACAACAGCACAAGACTTCAATTCCAACTTGGTCTTTTGAAGGAGGAGAGGCTTATCGTTATGACTTAGGAGAAGAAATGCCGGAAAATGCGATAATAAATGAGAGCATTCGTCTGTACAAAGAAGAAATCGGTGCGCTATGAAACGGGTGTTAGAAGAGTCGGGGATGCAAATCCCATATCAGGACGAGGCTTGCTATATGATTGAGAATTCGGCAGCGGTTGCACGTCTTCAAGGTGTGAAGATCGTGGAATTTGTGCAAGCAAAAGGCAAAGCAAAGGTTGTGATGGTTGAGGCGAAGACCTCTGCTCCGCAGCCAGCCAATAAAGATGACTATGATGAGTATATTAAAGTTATTCGAGAAAAGTTTCAGAATAGTATATCACTGCTGAATGCTGCACGACTGAATAGGCAAGTGGTTATATATGAAGAATTACCACAACCGTTGAAAGAGGTTGATTACAAAAATACAAATTATTTGCTCTATTTTATAATTAAGGAGTCTAAAGACGACTGGATAATGAACTTGTCAAATGATTTGCATCAGCAGCTGCATCCTTTTTTAAAATGTTGGAATATTCCTGACAACAATTTTGTTGTAGCCAACGAGGGTATGGCAAAAAAACTTGGTGTAGTAGAATAATAATAATGAGACGACCGAGTGAAGGGGTGTTTCCACTGGGCAAAGTATAATGTATTTATTTTGATTTTGGTCGAGTAAATTCACACTGATATACATCGACCTCCAGTATGATAGGGTAAGGTTATTACAAGCATTGTCCTTTGCAATCGTTCTTTACTCATTCAGTGGAGGTTATCTATAACATTTGATGCTTCAATAAAAAAAGCAATTTGCTATAAAAGCAAATTCTATTTTTTATTAAGGTGATTTCTATAAATGTTTCCTGTTTTTTTTTCTAATAGCAGGTTGTTGACTTGCAAATAACAACCCGTTTATTTTTCTTACAAACTGATTTTATAGAATTTACCTATTTTTTTTACGTTTAAAAACTTACAATTTATATAATTTAGGTGATTAAATAATGGCATCATCTTGCTTTATTAAATCATCTTAAATCTTTTTTATATATGTTGATGACGTATATCTTTATTGCTGCCATATTAGTGGTAGCGGAATTAGTGTATTTTAAAATTGCAGACAAGTGCGATATTATCGACAAGCCCAATGAAAGAAGTAGTCACTCTACCATAGTGTTGAGGGGCGGAGGCATAATATTTTCCATATCGATCATTATATGGGCAATATGGAAAATGATTAATGGTGAATGGTTAATGGTTCAGGGGTATTTGCCATTTATAATCGGGCTTGTTCTAATATGCGTGGTGAGCTTCTGGGATGATGTAAAGTCGCTGCCGGACTCTGTACGCTTGGTGGCTCAGTTCTCCGCAATGGCGCTTGCAGCTTGGTGTATGGTCAACGACTCAAGGCTTATAGCACTGGACTGGTATTGGCTGGTGTTGATCTGCATCGCTGCATTGGTTATTTTTGTGGGGGCAACAAATATCATCAACTTTATGGACGGCATCAACGGCATTACAGCGGGATACGCCCTGGCAGTGTTGGCTCCACTGCTGATGTTAGATGTAAGAAGTAAGATGGAAGATGTGATTGGGTTTGTAGAGCCGTCGTATCTGGTGGTGGCTATCATAGGTGTATTGGTGTTCAGCATCTTTAACTTCCGCCCAAAAGGGAAAGCCAAATGCTTCGCGGGGGACGTTGGTAGTGTTGGTATTGCTTTTATTATGTTGTTTGCAATTGGTAAGCTTATTTTGAATACGAATGATATAACGTGGCTGATTTTCTTGCTTGTGTACGGTGTGGATGGATGCTGCACTATCATTCACCGCATTATGCTGCACGAGAACCTAGGCGAGGCGCATCGCAAGCACGCGTATCAGCTGATGGCAAATGAGCTGGGGATGAGTCACGTGGTGGTTAGTCTGCTGTATATGGCAATGCAGTTGGCGGTGTCGCTGGGATTCATCTACCTGTGCCCAGCTACGGTGCTGGCGCACTGGATTTATCTGGTGGTGGCAGGTATTGTGCTGGCTGTTGCATACGTGTTGTTCAAAATGAAGTATTACCACCTACATGAAGAATATCTGAGGTCGCTAAGCTCAAAATCTTAAGAAAATCTACTCAAAAATATATCAAGAATTAGAGAATGGTTATCAATCAAGCATTACTAGATAAACTCACGGAAGAGGCGAAAGCTTCTCCAAGGTTAAGGATGAACTTGGATCTGCGCAACAGTGCGGATGACCAGAGTCAGCGGATGCTGAATGCCATAGAACCGGGTTCACCTCTGCCCATACATCGGCATAGACATACTTCTGAAACAGTAGTGTGTTTGAGAGGCAGGCTTGTTTGGGAGTTCTATGATGAGCTAGAGAGAATTTGCACTGAGAGGATTGAGCTTTCACCCAATGGGCAGGTGGTGGCCTTGAATATTCCGGCTGGTCAGTGGCATACGGTAAAGGCTTTAGAGCCTGGTTCCGTGATATTGGAGATGAAGGAGGGGGCGTATGAGCCACAGAGTCCAGCGGATGTGTTGGAGGTGTGAGACAAGTAATATGTTTTAAGAAATTGACAATATGGGAAAAGATTTAGTAACCCGTTTGCGGGTGTTTATGGAGGACGAGGCCAAATCGTGCTCAATGGATTTTGGATGTATTACGCCTGAGTATGTGTATAGGATGTGGGGCGGAGAGGTGACAATGGAGGAGATTGAAGAGGCGATGAAGGAGAGTGAAGGGATACTGGAAGTTAAGAGTGAAAAGTTTTTGTAATGGTTAAAGGTTAACGGTTAACGGTTAAAGAATTGATGTATGATGTATGATGTATGATGTGAGATGTAATTCAGTTAAGAGTGAAGAGTGAAAAGTTATGTAAAGGTTAAAGGTTAACGGTTAACGGTTAAAAACAGCATTAACACTCAGTAAATCAAAACGTTGGGCATATATGTAGGTCCAACTTTTTTTATTTCTTTATGCCAATTCAGTAATTAATTGTACTTGTCTTTGTGTTTCGATTCTCTATATATCGTTTCGGGCTGCTGTCTCTAACAGCCCGTTCATTATTCTTTGATTTACAAGAAATTCCGTCTCCGTATTTTGTTGCACATCAATGTTGCACTTCGATGTTGAATCCATAAAGAATAAATATTCATAAGGAATGCAATAAAAGTAAAAAAGAATCGTTAATTTCTCCAATGGAGGAATTCGCCTATGACTTTAAAGGAGATAGAATTAAAAGATTTCAGGTGCTTCAGCACGTTTAAATGCCTTTTCGGAACAGGTGTAAACGTACTGATAGGCCGTAACGGTGCAGGAAAGACAACACTTATCCACGCCATACATAAAGCAATGAGTTTTATTTTCTCCAACGATCGTTCGCTTGGGAAGGAATTCCTGTCTAAAGGAAACAATACGCTGAATGTCCGCGGCTTCAAGGAATCGGACTACCGCTTTGACATTGAAACACGCGAGCCGGTTCAGACGGCCAGCATCAAGGCTAAAGCGAAGTATAGCGGCAAGGATTTGTCGTGGGAACTGTACAGAAGGAACCAGACTAATGCAGCTCTATACCAGTCAAAATACAAGAAGGCATTTACTGAGTTTATGTATGAGTGGAAGCGAAACGGAGCGGCTCTGCCTCTACTGGCCTACTATTCTGATTCTTATCCACATAAATACGTAAAGACCGTAAAGTATGCCCTGGATATCGTGAACAATGGGGTGATGCCACGGAACTTCGGATATTACCAGTGGGACGACGAGGCTGCTTGTACCTCCATTTGGGAAACTCGTATGAGCAACTGCTTGAACAAAGTGCAGCCCTATTATACAATGATATTAAGGCTGGTATCGGAGGAGCAGGAACTGGAAGAGGAACTGTCGTCAGATGAGTTGCAGAAGAATTTAGACTATCAGCGGCTGAAAGCGGAGGAAGAGAGAATACACAAGATTGTGGCTGATCCGTTGGCAGAGATGATGTTTGTAGAGAGAAAACTGAAGGAATTTGCTGCAGCACTTCCCGGTGTAAAGGAACAAAACCGGGAGATAGATGTGCTGGCACCTGTACAGACGCAAGAGGGATTCCAATTGGGACTACACTTTAAAGATGGAAGTACGTCGCTACTGCAAGACCTGCCCGCAGGATATAGGCGTTTATACTCCATTGTGTTTGATATGGCCTATAGAGCTTATATCCTGAATGGTGATACTAAACCAGAAGGTCTAGCTATTATTGACGAGATAGACCTGCACCTGCACCCGGAACTGGAGAAAGAGGTACTAAATGTGTTTCACAAGACCTTTCCTGGCATACAGTTTATCGTATCGACTCACTCTCCGATTGTGCTAACCAACCTGCAGCCAGATAACAGCAAAATTATGCGTATGGAAACAGGCCATATCGAGCCTGTCAATGTTGAGGATATCTACGGTCTGGACTACAACACAGGCGTTGAGGATGTGATGGGGGTTGAAGCAAAGAACGTTGAGATAGATAATCTTGTTAGTACGTTGGCTTTTCTGGAACGCAAGAATATGGGGCAGCAGGCCAAGAACGTGAAGACCCTGCTCTTGCAGAAGCTGAATGGCGACAAGGAACATCTGGAAAAATTGCTAGAAAGACGCAGAAAGGAGATGGGCGATGAAATTCATCGATAAGGATGCACATCTTCAGGCAGGACGGGATATTACCGACCAGTATCTAGAAACAACGTGCAAGGTGGATGACGGTGGCGGTATGTTCAATGTATACACCAGGCAGAATACAGAAAAACCATAGAAAAAGTACGTCTGAACTGCACGAATCTTCAAGATATCAGGAGACTTTGGCATTTGTTTGCTGAAGTGAGAATAGAAGACCTTACGGCTTGTCTTGCAGACAAGAACAGACGGGCGAAACTGTTGATGCAAGTATTATATCACGATGCCTGTCTGATGACTCAGGATGTGCGTATTCATAATAAGTTTATGAAAGATAAATATTGGAAAACATTCTTGTTGTACCACTGGTTTCACCATAAAATTTAAAAAGGGACAAGGTGACACAAAGCACAAGAACAGGTTCCTGTTTCAACGAGGTGCTAGGTGTAACCACAACCATATTAGAGCATATTATTTCTTTGACATTCAGCAAAATTATAATGCCGGATTCCTAATGGGGTCCGGCCTTTTTAATGTATAAAAAATAAAAATGTGTCTAAAAAACGGAGAAAAATGCGTCGCTTTTTAGGAGAAGCGGGTAAATATAATGGTGTAAACGATCCATTTTTCCACTTGTCGAGCGGCACGACTGTGGTCTGTGTACAGCCTCCAGTATCACACGATTGCCGCTCTTTCTTTTAAAAATCAAAAAAAAACACTATTTTTGCATCGCGATTTCGGAAAGGTGGGTAAATATATTAATGAGAAAAACATTTCCTTATGAATATGACACCTGAAATAAAACAAAGACAGTGTATGCGCCTCAAAGCTGTCTCTAAAGAGGAGTGGGCTAAAGCCCTCGACGACCTCACCGAGGCATTGAGCAACTCAAAACTACTGGGGGGCCGTGCAGTAATCGGCCCCCATAAAAACAAAATACTGGTTGGCGCTAACACACGTTTCGGCGCTCACAGCGACTACAATTTGTGCACTTCCAACGTACTATACCACTATCAGGCCGATCTGATAATAGCATTGTACGACTGCAAATGGTACTGGCCTGAAGATGTGAGCCTCTCTGAAATGCTAATTCGTATGGCCTGCAGCCGTATTCCAAAAGCCGTGCAAAAGTACAAAAACCAAAAGGCCAAGGAGGAGGAAATGGGCATCAGCACCAAGCCCGTGAACTTCGACGTTGACTGGGTCGGCAAGGAAGACGACACTGTGGTCAACGAAAACGAAACTCCGGACGATGAGCCCGAACTGTCGCCTCTGTCCGACTCGGACGAATCGGCAGCCGAAGACAAAGCTGCCGACGACAAAATGATGGACATAAGACACAAACGCTGGGAACTGGTGTGTGACGCCGCCGAAAGCGACCCGCAACTGAAAGCCTATGTGCAGGTGGTGGGCGAAAGCAAACAACTGAAAGATGTGCGCGAAAAGGGCGGCTACAAACCTGGCGACACCGACAAACTGATCAAACGACTGAGAAGAAAAGTCATAAAACTTGTAGAATCAAATAAAGAAAACAAATCAAACACCGAATATGGATCGTAAAAGAAAAGCACGTTTGCAGAAGCTGTACATTGCGTGGGGTACCACGAGAGACAAACACCTGACCCTTATGATGGATTTGGTGGACCAACTCAATGCCAAAGTGGACAATGAGATGGCTGCCGCATCGGAGTCGACAGCAAGTGTGGCAAGGCCCGCCAAACGGCGGGCCGCAGCCCTGAAACCGGCTGCCGCAAAGGGCAAGACTAGTTTTGCCACTAACGCCAATATCACGAACAGGCTTAGGGGAACAGCGAATGCATACGCAAAACAGAGGGTGGCTTGGATAGCTGCCAAATTGAAAACAGATAGTCCCGACATCACGGAAACAGAAACCCACAGCCTTAATCCGAAATGTCTTGCCGATGGCTTACCAATTAGGATGAACGCCGGTGCTGCAACGCACTCAAGTTTGCAACACGGGAAAAAGAAATCACTGCACAGCCAAGGCTACAAATCGGGTAAAGGCCGTCGAAAGCGATGATTGAGTAACAAAACATCGTATGCCAGACCCCGCAAACGGCATTGCCGGGGGTCGGGGGGCAATAGGGCTTTCGTGTTCGCGCGAGAGCCCTTTTTTATCAGATATTGATTCCGCAGTCGAGAAACAAAAAAAACGTAGCGATTTCGCTGTCTTGGGTAAATAGATTTGTGAAAACAATTAAAACCTACTGTTATGAAATATTTTAAGAAAACTGAATTGATTAAATGCTTCCGCGAGAATAAGCAAGACCGCTGCGCCGGGTGTAAGCTCACCAAGGCGGTGAACCGCCTCCCCAACGGAATCGAGGATACCCTGGAAGCCCTTGCCGTCAACGTTCTCGACCCGGCTCGTGAAATACTCGGACGTCCCATATATGTCACCAGCGGTTTCAGGTGTCCGTTCCACAACAACGCTGTCGGCGGCGTGAGAAACTCGCAGCACATTTTGGGCGAAGCCGCCGACATCTGCGTGATGAACAATAACCAAAACGAGAATGAAAAATTGGCGCAGATAATCGAGGCCAACGGCAAGTACGACCAACTGATACGCTATATGGGCGCAGATGGCAAGATAAGGTTCATTCACGTGAGCTGGAAGCGGTTGGGACCGAACAGAAAACAAATCATTTACAAATAAAAGGGAAGGAGATATAATATGAAAACTATTGACTTTACGGCCATTGTCCTGGCTTTGCTGGGTATGGCCGGCGGATGGATCACCTGGCTACTCGACCGCCGCAAACACCGACAAGAGGTGCATAACCTGGAGGCTCAAGCCAAAGCACAGGAGGCCGAGACGGAACGCAAGTATATGGAGCTGGCCAAGATGTATGTGGATGAATTCACGAAAAATATCGTGAGACCGCTGGAGGGCCGCGTGAACGAATTGACAAACGAAGTAAAGGAGTTGAAAAATGAATTGGAAATGGTTAAGAAATGTGCTTGCCATCGCGTGGATTGTCATTCTCGCATCGGCCTGCTCGGTGAGCCGCAAACAGATGTCGGAGGTGAGAAGTAGGGTGTCGGAAGTGAGGTATGACACGGTGCGAGAAGAGCTGACGGTGGTGGCAATCGACTCCATAAAGGAGGTGACCACTGTCACCATCAGGCAAAACGAAGCCGGCGACACGCTGCAGATGGTCACCATCACCGACCGCTCACGCACTCACGCCAGCGACCGCGCCCACAACGCGCAAGAGAAGGCCCTTGTACAATCCGACACGGTGTATGTCGAGAAACGTGACTCTTCATTTGTCTCGACCACGAATCGACCGAATCCAACGAATGCAAAACCCGGCAACATTGTGAGTGCCCTGAGCTGGTTGGTGAGGATTGTCCTCGCAATTGTCTGCATTATGGGTATAATAAAGCTAGTAACGGTTAAAGGTTAACGGTTAAAGGTTAAAGAATTGATGTATGATGTATGAGGTATGATGTGGGAATTAATCCAGTTAAAAGTTAAAAGTGAAGAGTTGAAATCAAGTCTTAATGGTATTTGGGTATTATGCTTATACGTATTTGTGCCACAGATGAGACCAAAGTAAACTAATGATACACAGGGATAGATTCCTGTTTTATTTGCGGGCAGCCGTTTCCGGCTGCCCGATTTTTATTCTATAAAACACTTAGAAGGTTCTCTCTGTGTTCCGTTGCACATCAATGTTGGACTTCGATGTTGAATATATACAGGTCAAAAATTTTGTTGACCCACAATAAAAAGATTAGATTGTTCGTTATTAATTTGCGTAGATAGACAAAAAATGTCTAATTTTGCAAACGAAATAATGAATCCAAAGAAATGGCAAGCATAGCAAGCTGGATATATGATAAGCCGCTTAGAGGCAATTACACCTTCACACACGATGAGGTGGCGCAGGCATTCCCTGAAATGAGTGCCGGTAGCATTGCGCGTGCGCTGACCCGGGAGGTGAGCAAGGGGCGGATTATGTCGCCTTTGCGCGGGTTCTATGTAATAGTGCCTGATGAATATGTGTTGCGTGGGGCTGTACCACAGCCGTTTTACCTGGATGATATGATGCGCCATCTGGGACGCAAATACTATGTGGCTCTTTTGAGTGCGGCAAGCTATCACGGAGCTTCGCATCAGGTGCCGCTGCGGTTCAGCGTGATGATAGAGCCTCCCGCTATGCGTGATAAGAAAGGGGAGAAATATCTTACGCATTATTTCTGTAAGAGTCATATTCCTGAAGCATATGTGGAGAGACGGCAGACGCGGACGGGCTACATTAACGTGTCGTGCCCTGAACTGACGGCAGTGGACTTGCTGACATATCAGGCCAAGACGGGCAGTGTTTCGCGGGCAGCCACCGTGTTGGCGGAATTGGTGGAGAAATTGGATTTTGGACGCTTAGGGGCAGACTTCGTGAAAGAGGTGCCAGTGACCAGTCTGCAGCGTTTGGGTTATATCCTGAATGAGGTGCTGGAAGAAAGGGAAGCGGCAGAGCCGGTATTAGGATTGTTGAAGTGTAGCAGTTCTGTGCTCCAATATGTTCCCTTAAAGGCGGGCAAGAGCAGCGAGGGATGTGAACGTAATACTATGTGGAAAATAATTGTGAACGAAACCATCGAGATTGACGAGTTATGATACCAGAGCGATATATTACAGAATGGAGTGAGAAGGCCCCGTGGGTGGTGAATAAATTCATCGAGCAGGATTTGATACTTTGCCGTGCGCTGGTGTCTATTTATAACGAATGACTCGGATGGCTCGAATGGCTCGAATATATTGCTCGTGGCACTCGCTATTTGATGTCTCGCAGAAAGCGCTGAAAACGCAGAAAGGTTTTTGAACACGAATTGAAGTAAAGGTTAAAGGTTAAAGTTTTTTGAGGATGCTCTTCGAGCAGAAATCAAACAAATTTTTGTTCAAATTTGTACAATTTCTCGCCATAGGCGATGCATAAGATATTTGATTTTGTTAACGGTTAAAGAATTTGGCTTGCCGTTAGGCGAGCTACTATTTCTGCGGTTTCTGCGATTTCAGCGAGAATTATTTTACTCGCAGATGTTATTATGTCTCGCAGAAAGCGTAAGTAACGGTTAAAGGAAGTGTAACGGTTAAAGGTTAACGTTTAACGGTTAAAGAATTGATGTATGAGGTATGATGTATGAGGTATGAGGTATGATGTGAGAGGTATGATGTGAGATGTATGATGTGGGAATCAATCAAGTTAAGAGTAAAGAGTTAAGAGTGAAGAGTTATGTAACAGTTAAAGGGTTGATGTATGATGTAGGAGATGGGGAAAGGGGTATTTAATCTTGGCGCAAATAATGCGTTTAGATTTTTTTTCGTACTTTTGCACTCATAAAGAGATGATAATTTTGATTAAAATAACAACTTTTTACTGATATATAAATACTTATGTTGTATTTTAACATCGCGGAAATGTGTATAAAATAGTTTTTAAAACTCTTAGGAAACGTGATTATGAGGCGTAAGGTATATGACAGGTTGCTTCAATGGAAGCGGGAAAAGGACGGCACGACGGCCTTGATGATTGAGGGTGCCAGACGTGTGGGAAAGAGTTATATCGCTGAGGAGTTTGCCCGCAACGAGTATGACTCGTATATTCTCATCGACTTCAGTAAGGCGCCGAAACGGGTGAAGGATTGGTTTGACGAATATCTGGAGGATGTGGACACGCTGCTGCAGAACATCCAGCTGCACTACAAGCGGCAGTTGACACCGAGGCGCTCACTCATCATCTTTGACGAGGTGCAGAAATGCCCTCGGGCGCGTGAGGCTGTTAAGTCGCTGGTGGCAGACCATAGGTTTGACTACCTGGAGACGGGCTCGCTGATTTCGATCAAGAAGAATGTGGACGGCATTCTGATTCCCTCGGAGGAGGATGGCGTGGATATGTACCCTATGGACTTTGAGGAGTTCCTATGGGCGATGGGCAACGAGGTGATGATGCCGTATATCCGTGAGCGCTTTGAGAAGCAGCAGCCTATGGGTGAGTTCCACAGGGAGGCACTGCATTATTTCCGCCAATATCTGATTGTTGGCGGTATGCCGCAGGCGGTGGCGGAATATGCTGCATCGCGCGACTTTACGAAGGTGGATGCCGTGAAGCGTCAGATTCTGCGCCTGTACAAGAACGATATCAAGAAGTATGCGGGTGGGGCCACGGCTCGCGTGAGTGCCATCTACGATGCTATCCCCGGACAACTGCAGAAGAAGGAGAAGAAATTTATGCTGTCGGCCCTGAAGGACGAGGCAAGGATGCGGGAATACGACAGTGCGTTCTTCTGGCTGGAGGACTCGAAGATGGTGAATATCAGCTACAATACCACGGCTCCGAACATCGGTCTGCAACTGAACGAGGACCGCACGACGCTGAAGTGTTATTACTGCGATACGGGCCTGCTGATTTCGCTGGCGTTCAGTACACGGGGCATCGTGACGAATGAGATATACCAGAAACTGATGTTCGACAAGCTGGAGATTGACGAGGGTATGCTGGTGGAGAACATCGTGGCGCAGATGCTGAAGGCGGCCGGGCATAAGTTGTTCTTCTACTCGAACTACGACAAAGAGGAGGCTGAGAACCGTATGCGGGTGGACTTCCTGGTGCAGAAGGAAGTGGTGAGCTCGCGGCATAACATTTCGCCCATCGAGGTGAAGAGTGGAACGGGCTACACGCTGACGTCGATTCAGAAGTGCCTCAAGAAGTTCGGTCAGTATCTGAGCACACCGTATGTGCTGCACACGAAGGATGTGGAGCAGAAGGATGGTTTGGTGTATCTGCCGCTGTATATGACGGGGCTGTTGTAGGGAAAGTGGAGAGTGATTGGTTTTGTAACGGTTAAAGGGTTGATGTATGATGTATGAGGTTTGATGTATGATGTGGGAATTAATCCAGTTAAGAGTGAAGAGTGAAGAGTTTTGTAACGGTTAAAGGTTAACGGTTAACGGTTAAAGTTTTTTGAGGATGCTCTTCGAGCAGAAATTAAACAATTTTTTGTTCAAATTTGTACAATTTCTCGCCATAGGCGATGCATAAGATGTTTAATGTGGGGTAATGGTTAAAACTTGAGTCAGTTAAAGGTTAAAGGTTAACGTTTAAAGGTTAAAGGTTTTTATGGATGCTCTTCGAGCAGAAATTAAACAATTTTTTGTTCAAATTTGTACAATTTCTCGCCATAGGCGATGCATAAGATATTTGATTTTGTTAACGGTTAAAGAATTTGGCTTGCCGTTAGGCGAGATACTATTTCTGCGGTTTCTGCGATTTCAGCGAGAATTATTTTTACTCGCAGATGTTATTATGTCTCGCAGAAAGCGCGGATAGCGCAGAAAATATTTTTTGAACACGAATTGAAGTAACGGTTAACGGTTAAAGGTTAACGGTTAAAGAGTTTTTGAACACGAATGGCTCGAATGACACGAATGGCTCGATATAATCTCGCACGAATCGCTCGATGAAATCTCGCGGAAAACCGTATTTCTCGATGAATCTCGCAGGAATAATCTTTAAACGTTAACCTTTAACCGTTAACCGTTAATCTTTAACCTTTAACCGTTAAACTTTACTATAAATTGCCCGACGAATAATACAATAATTCCCGTTGGCGGGCGTTAAAAAGGGTGCAATGGAAACTATCAAGAAAATATATAAGATTGGATATGGGCCCAGCAGCAGTCACACTATGGGGCCTAACCGCGCGGCTGAGATGTTCGCGGCGCGCACCAAACAGGCCTCGCGCTACCGTGTGACTCTCTATGGCTCGCTTGCCGCCACGGGCAAGGGGCACCACACCGATATGGCCATCACCCGCGGCTTGTCGCCCAAGGAGGTGGAGATTGTTTGGCGTGCCGACATCGTGAAACCGTTCCATCCCAACGGGATGTTTTTCGAAGCTTTGGACACTGAGGGTCAAACAATTGACAGTTGGCTGGTATACAGCATCGGTGGCGGTTATCTGGCCACGGAGGAGGGCGACGTGCCTATGGGCATCACGCCCGAAGGCGAGGTGTATCCGCACAGCACTATGAAAGAGATTATGGAGTATATCGACCGCGAAGGCCTCTCGTTCTGGGAGTATGTGGAGCAATGCGAGGACGGAAGCCTGTGGTTCTACCTCGAGGAGATGTGGCGTCAGATGCAGCAGACCATCGAGGAGGGCTTGCAGGACGACCGTGTCATCGCCGGCGGCCTGCACTTGCGCAGCAAGGCGCATCAGTATTTCATCCGGGCCTCTGCCTTCAAACCGTCGCTCCAAAGTCGTGCGCTCGTCATTGCCTACGCCCTTGCCACCAGCGAGCAAAACGCCTGTGGCGCACGCATCGTCACTGCGCCCACCTGCGGTTCGAGCGGTGTGCTGCCAGCGGTGCTATACCATCTGAAGAAAAACCACGATTTCAGTGACCGCGAAATACTGCGGGCAATGGCCACGGCAGGACTCTTCGCCAATGTCATCAAAACCAATGCCACTATCAGCGGTGCTGAAGCCGGCTGCCAAGCTGAGGTGGGAAGCGCTTGCGTGATGGCAGCGGTGGCCAGCAACCAGCTCTTCGGTGGAAGCCCAAAACAGATAGAATATGCGGCGGAGATGGCTATGGAGCACAATCTGGGACTTACCTGCGACCCCCTTTGCGGACTTGTGCAGATACCCTGCATCGAACGCAACGCTATGGCTGCACTCCGCGCGCTGGATATCAACATCTACGCTATGATGAGCGACGGGCGCCACATAATAAGTTTCGACAAGGTGGTGCGCACAATGAAGCTTACCGGCCACGACCTGCCAAGCCTCTACAAGGAGACTTCGCTTGGGGGATTGGCGTTAAATGATTGAATTTAATGCTTTTTGATGTGAATTTGAAGGCTGGAGAAATTGCAGGCTAGGGAAATTGCAGGCTGGAAGCCTGCGCTCCTGATTTGCAGGCTGGAAGCCTATGCACCTTGATAATGCAGGCTGGAAGCTTGCGCTCCTGAGTTCAAACCATATATGGGCCGGTGACTGAGGCGGGGCACTCGGACATAGCTTTGGGCGTTCCTGCAAAAACAATCTTGCCGCCCATCGCGCCGCCGCCAGGACCCAACTCGATAAGGTAGTCGCAGGCTTTTAGCATCTCTATATTGTGCTCTATCAAGAAGATGCTGTTGCCGGCTTCAACCATAGAGTTAAAGAGGTCGGTGATGCGCTCGATGTCGCCTGCGTGGAGGCCGTCGGACGGCTCGTCCATAATAAAAATAAGTGATTGGTGATGAGTGACTGGTGATTGGGGATGAGTGACTGGTGATTGGGGATGAGTGATTGGTGATTGAGGATGAGTGATTGGTGATTGAGGATGAGGGACTGGTGATGCGTTAAGGTAGGAAGCCAGCTTGATGCGTTGCAGCTCGCCTCCCGAGAGGGTTGAGAGCGACTGGTTAAGGTGCAGGTATCCAAGGCCTACCTTGCGCAGCGGCTCAAGCTTCTCTGCAATAATGCTGCCGGCAAAGAGTTCCGACGCTTTGTTGGCGGTAAGGTCCATAACCTCAGCGATATTGAGCCCATTGACTTTGTAGGACAGCACCTCGGGCGAGTAGCGTAATCCGCCGCAGGCCTCGCAGGTGGTTTCGATGGCATCCATAAAGGCCATATCGTTGACAATGACTCCCCTACCCTGACATACGGGGCAGCCGCCTTTGCCGTTGAAGGAAAAGAGGTCGGCTTTGGTCTTGTTTGTCTTGGCGAAAAGCTTGCGGATGTCGTCGGCGACATCAAGATACGTGGCCGGTGTGGAACGCAGGCTGATGCCAATGTTTTTCTGGCTTATACATACTATATTCTCTTTGTTGTAAGTGCACGCTTCTTTTGTGCACGCTGGAAGCGTGCGCTCCTTTTCATTGCACGCTGGAAGCGTGCGCTCCTTTTCATTGCACGCTGGAAGCGGGTTATCTTCCTCTTTGGTGCACGCTGGAAGCGTGCGCTCCTCTTCATTGCACGCTGGAAGCGGGTTATCTTCCTCTTTTGTGCACGCTGGAAGCGTGCGCTCCTGCCAGGCTTTGCGGAAGCATTCCATCAACGAGCTCTTGCCAGAGCCCGCAACGCCGGCAATGCCGCACATCACGCCCAGCGGAAGGTCGACAGAGAGGTTTTTCAGGTTATGCAGAGTGGCGTTCTCCAAATGGAAGAAATTCTTTGGGGAACGCCATTTTTCTTTTATATGGCTCGTCTTGCTGAGCATCGTGCCGGTAAGTGTCTGGCTGTGCAGCAGTTCCTCATAGCTGCCCTCAAAGACGACCTCGCCGCCGTTCATTCCTGCGCCGGGGCCCATATCTATTATGTGGTCAGCAATCTTGATTATCTCCTTGTGATGCTCGACGAGGATGACGGTGTTGCCGTGGTTCTTCAGTTTCTGCACCGACTTCTGCATCAGCAGTATGTCGTGGTTGTGCAGGCCCACGCTGGGCTCGTCGAGTATGTACATCACGTCCGAGAGGGGCGAATTGATGTATTTGGCTATCTTGCAGCGCTGCGCCTCGCCGCCAGAGAGGGTGCCTATGGCACGGTCGAGCGTAAGGTAGCCAAGCCCTATCTCTTCCAACGCGGCCAGTCGCTCCGTGACGGCGCGCTTGATGTCCTCGGCGAGGGGATTGACAACCGTCTCCATCCATTGGCGGCAGTCGCTGATGCTCATCGCAGTCACCTCGGCGATATTGATACCGTTTATCTTGCACGAGCGAATCTTCTCGTTGAGGCGTGTGCCGCCGCAGTCGGGACAGGTGCCCATAGTCAGCATCGGATTGAGCACGGAGGCGTGGAGCAGCCCTTCCTCCGAGTTGATGATGCTGCGGTACATTCGTGGTATGAGCCCCTCGTACTTTGCTGTCTTGGGCCAGTTTGACGGCGGGTTCTTCAGCTTGATCTGCGGTGAGTTGAGGAACAAGTCGAGCTCCTCGGGCGAGTAGTCCCTGATTTTCTTGTCGAGGTCGAAGAGGCCGCTGTGGGCATAGCGTATCCAACGCCAGCCGCCCTTGCCGAAGGCTATATAGTGGATGGTGTCCTCGTCGTTGAGCGACTTGTCGAAGTCAACCAACTTGTGGATATCCAGTTCACGGATTTCGCCCAGTCCGCCACAGCGCGGACAGCTGCCCGAAGGGTGGTTGAACGAAAATGCGTCGCTGTAACCCACAAAAGGCTGTCCCACACGCGAAAACAGCAGTCGCAGCAGGGCGTAGATGTCGGTGTAGGTGCCAACCGTAGAGCGCGAGTTGGATGCAGGCTTGCGCTGCTCTATGACGATGGCGATGGGCAGATTCTCGATGTCGCCCACGTGCGGACGCCCGTATTTTGGCAGATATTGCTGTGTGAATGAGGGGAATGTATCGTTGAGTTCCCTGCGCGACTTGGCCGCGATGGTGTCTAAAACCAACGACGACTTGCCCGACCCCGACACACCTGTCACCACAGTGATCTTTCCCTTGGGAATCCTGACGTTGACGTGCTTCAGGTTGTTCTCGGTGGCATCGCGGATAATGATATGGTCGAAATCGTTGGCGTGTTCCATAGCTCTATGTCGTTGGTTAAGCCTGATATGAACGTTTGTGGAACCATAATATTGTGCTCGAGACTTATCGTTTTTTTCAACACGGCTAATGCATTCCTCCCCTCCCCGCCTTCGGCCCACAGTCAGATACAAGGATTTTCCTGCATTGTAAGTCGCTACCACCCAGTCTATTGCACCGCACCAACTTCGTTCGTTGTCCAGTCGTTGTCCAGTCGTTGTCCAGTTGTTGTCCAGTCAATGACTGGACAACAACTGGACAACGACTGGACAACGACTGGACAACGAACGAAGTTGGTGCGTAAAAAAAACGAAGCAAAGATGGCGTTTCTGCAGGCCGTGCAACTTGTACAGACGATGCCGATGAGAGAGGCGGGCGAAAGGCCTCCGCACGCGTACAATAAAAAAGAGAGCCTGTTTTCCAACAAGCTCTCTTCAGTACCCCGGGAGGGACTTGAACCCTCACGCCCTTGCGAGCAGCAGATTTTGAGTCTACCGTGTCTACCATTCCACCACCAGGGCAGGATTATGGAGTCAGGAACCAGAATGCGAAAGTGGAAATTATTTTCTGAAAATAAGTCTGTTACTTTCTTTTTCCGATTGTTCTTTCCCTCATCTTCCGAGTGCAAAAATACATACTTTTTTCATACTGCCAAAATTTTTTTTCATTTTTTTCTTGTAATCCAGAAAAAAGTAGTAATTTTGCAAACCATAATAAAACTAAAGAAACTGATGCAAACATCTGACAAAGTGTTCATTTTCGCTGGTAGAGCCACTGCTGACCTGGCTCGCCGCGTGGCCGAAATTTACGGAATACCGTTAGGCAACTCGACGGTTTTTCAGTATGCCGATGGCGAATTCCAGCCCTCTTTTGAGGAAACCATTCGTGGCGGTACGGTTTTCATCATCCAGTCGACGACTCCTCCTACAGACAACCTCTTCGAACTGCTGATGATGGTCGATGCAGCAAAGCGTGCGTCGGCAGGTAAGATTGTTGCCGTTATACCTTACTACGGCTTTGCACGTCAGGACCGCAAGGACAAACCCCACGTTCCTATTGCATCGCGCCTGATAGCTGATATGCTTACGGCAGCAGGTGTGGACCGCCTTATAACGATGGACCTTCACGCCGACCAGATTCAGGGCTTCTTCAACATACCAGTCGACCACCTGTACGGTTCGTCGCTGTTTATGCCCTATATCCGCGAGAAATTCGATATTGAGGATGTTATGTTTGCATCGCCCGATATGGGTGGCAGCAAGCGTGCCGGTATGTATGCCAAGACGCTGAACAACAGCTTTGTGATTTGCTACAAGCATCGCAACAAGCCCAACGAGATTGGCGAGATGCGCCTCATAGGTGAGGTGGAAGGCAAACACGTCATTCTGCTTGACGACCTGATCGACACGGGCTCGACTATCTGCAAGGCTGCGGGTATCATCAAGGCCAGCGGCGCCAAGAGCGTTCGCGCTATGATTACCCACCCCGTGCTGTCGGGCAACGCCATCGAGAAGATTGAGAATTCGGAGCTTGAGGAACTTGTGGTTTCCGACACCATCCCGCTGAAACGCGAATCGTCGAAAATCCGCGTTCTCTCCTGCGACTGGCTGTTTGCCGAGGCAATACGCCGCGTTACCAACTATGAGTCGTTAGACAATCTCTATGAGACAACCATCCACCACAAAGGTGTGATTCATAGGATAGAGCATTGATTAGTGATTAGTGAAGAGTGAAAAGTGATTAGTTTTTGAAACATTTAGTTAACAAACATTTTTATAAACCAATTTAATAATTAAAACAATGAGAATAGTATCAATGAGCGGTGCTCTGCGTGAGCACGTAGGGAAAAAGGATGCTAAGGCTCTGCGTCGTGAGGACAAAGTGCCCTGCGTTATGTACGGCAAAGGTGAGCAGATCGCTTTCAGCGTTGCCCAGACCCAGTTTGACCGTATCATCTTCAACCCGGAACCTTGCTTTGTAGAGATCGACATCAACGGCACCAAGCACAGCGCTATGCTGAAGGACATCGATTTCCACCCCGTGACCGACATCGTCTATCACGCTGACTTCTATGAACTGAGCGACGACAAACCTATCGTTATGTCGATTCCCGTCCACACCACCGGTACTTCGGTTGGCGTTATGAAGGGCGGCAAGCTGGCTTACAAGCAGAAACGCCTCAACGTCAAGGCTCTGCCCGCCAATATGCCCAACGAGATCCTCGTCGACATCACCAAGCTCGATGTTGCCCAGCGCATCAAGGTTCAGGATATTCCGACCAACAACTTTGAGTTCCTCAACCCGAAGAGCAGCGAGGTGCTTGTCGTGAACAGCACCCGTGCTTCTGCAACTGCCGACACTACCGAGGCTGCTGCCGAGTAATATGAACTGAAAGAACAGATAAGAGTCGCGATTGTATGTCGCGACTCTTTTTTATACCGGCTATGAGGCTTCATCTGCTTTTCGACTTGGACCGCACGCTCTGGGACTTCGACGGCAACGCCGACCGCACATATCACAAGATGTTCGACGAGTTTGGGCTGGAACGGCTGTGCGGCGTTGACTATGAGACGTTTCACGAGAAATACCGCATTATAAACGACGCGCTTTGGGATGCCTATCGGAATGGGACACTGACAAAGGAGCTGCTTTCTATCCGTCGCTTCTCGCTGACATTGGCGGCTTTTGGCTGCGATGCCGAGTCGCCTGAGATTGTCCGCCTGTCGCGCCGTATGGGTGACTATTATGTGGTTGAAGGCACACGACAGACAGGGCTGATGCCGGGCACGAGAGAGATGCTGGAGTGGTTCGACAAGCGTCGCGACAAGTTCGTTATGGCGGTGATAACCAACGGCTTTTCGGAGGCACAGCTGCCCAAGATGAAGACGGCAGGGATAGACAAGTACTTCGACTATTTCTTCCTGTCGGAGGATCTGGGCTATATGAAACCCGACCGGCGCTTTTTCGATGCGGCATTGAGCAAGATGAACGCCACACCGGAGCAATGCATTGTGATTGGCGACGACTACAAGGTTGACATCCAAGGAGCTATGAATGCCGGCATCCCGCAGGTGTGGTACAACCCCAGCGGCATCCCCCTGCCGGAAGGCTGCACCAAACCCACGTATGAGATAAGGGACTGGAGGGAGATGGCCGGAGCGCAGGCTTCCAGCCTGCTAACACTGCAGGACAAAAGCCTGCCAACACTGCAGGCTAGAAGCCTGCGCTCCGGCCAACAATTGCAGGCTTCCAGCCTGCGCTCCTGTAAAGAGTGGCATAGCCGCGGCTATCTGCCACATAGAGAACTCAAGCAATTCCAGTTCATCACTTTCCGCTTATACGACTCTCTGCCAAAAACAGTTGTGGATGAGATGAAAGAGTTGTTGAATTACGACGAAAACGTAAAGAACAATTCCGTAAGACACCGACACTTGCGTGAGATGATAAATGATTTCGAGGACTCGGGATACGGAGCCTGCTTTCTGGCTGACGACAGAGTGGCAGAAATTGTCAACGATGCGCTGCTGTATTTTGACAACGACAGATATCATCTTATACGGTGGTGTATTATGCCCAATCACGTACACGTGTTAATTGAGGTCAAAGAGGGATGGACGCTGTCGTCGATAATACATTCGTGGCGTTCATATTCAGCTAACAAAGCCAACAAAGTGCTTGCCCGTGATGGAAAATTCTGGATGAAAGAATATTTCGACAGGTATATTAGAGACGATAACCATCTGAATGACGTTATAAACTATATAGACAATAATCCGGTCAAAGCGGGACTTGCAGAAAGTCCGGAGAAATGGAGGTGGTGTAGTGCGTGGTATGAAGCGCAGGCTTCCGGGAGCGCAGGCTTCCAGCCTGCCAACACTGCAGACAGGAGCGCAGGCTTCCAGCCTGCCAATACTGCAGACAGGAGCGCAGGCTTCCAGCCTGCTAACACTGCAGACAGGAGCGCAGGCTTCCAGCCTGCTAACACTGCAGACAGGAGCGCAGGCTTCCAGCCTGCTAACACTGCAGACAGGAGTGCAGGCTTCCAGCCTGCCAACACTGCAGACTAGAAGCCTGCGCTCCAATCAACAAATGCAGGCTAGAAGCCTGCGCTCCCGGAAGCCTGCGCTCCAAAGATAAAACGAAAACAACAACAACAGCTATGCATAAATCAGGTTTTGTAAATATTATCGGCAATCCCAATGTAGGGAAATCGACTTTGATGAACGCTTTGGTAGGCGAGAAACTCTCTATCATCACCAGCAAGGCACAGACAACGCGTCACCGCATTATGGGCATCGTCAACGGCGAGGATTTCCAGATTATCTACACCGACACGCCGGGCATCGTCAACCCGCACTACAAGCTGCACGAGCAGATGATGGGCTTTGTGAACAGCGCGGTACAGGATGCCGACCTGTTCCTGCTGGTGACGGAGGTGGGCGAGACTTTCAAGAATCAGAATGTGTTGAAGAAAGTCATAGAGTCATCCGTCCCCGTAATATTGATCATCAACAAGATAGACCTTTCGGACCAGCAGACAATCCAGGAGAAGATATCCTACTGGCAGGAGCAGATTCCGCGTGCCGTCGTCATTCCTTGCTCAGCAACAAAGGGTTTCAATGTCAACAACATTTTCGACCACATTCTGAACCTTCTGCCGGAGAATCCACCATACTTCCCCAAGGACGAGCTGACCGACCGCTCGATGCGCTTCTTTGTGTCGGAGATAGTGCGCGAGAAGATTCTGTTGCTCTACGACAAAGAGATACCCTATAGCTGCGAGGTGGCTGTGGAGAGCTACAAGGAAGGCGAGACGCTGGATAAGATATCGGCCCTGATATTCGTGGAGCGCGAGTCGCAGAAAGCCATCCTTATCGGCCATCAGGGTAAGTCGATAAAGAGACTCGGCATCGAGGCCCGCAAGGACATCGAGGAGTTTACCGGTAAGAAATGCTATCTTGAGCTGCGCATCAAGGTGCTGAAAGACTGGCGCAACAGCGACCGGGCCTTGAGGCAGTTCGGCTATGAGGGCGACTGATTTTTAGAAGTATTCTATCTCGCGGGTGACGATATACTGCATCACGGGATCGCCGTCGATGAGTTCGCTCTCTGTGCGGCGCGTCCAGTTGCCATTGCTGTCGTATTCGTATTGGAAGATGGTGATGAACATTTCGGGCTCAGCCTCGCTGTAGTCGTAGAGGGTCTGCGACACAGGCTCATTGTTCTCGTCGTATTCATAGCGCCATTCCTGCATCTTTTTGCCACTACGGTCAAAGACCACCTTCTTGTCTACATTATTGCCTGAATAGGTGAATACCTCGCGTTTGTAGATGTTGCCAGCAGCGTCGTTGAGCGAGCGCTGGACAAGGTGTCCCTGAGCGTCATAGCGCACAAGCGTGCGGCTCTCAATCTGGCGGTCGACATCCTCGACCCACATTTCCTTCAGCACGTTCTGAGCATCGTATGAGTAATAGGTGCGGCCAATGACGTTCTCGTTGTTGTCAACGATTTGTTCGACAGTGGTGAGACCGAAGCCGTCGTGTTTGAAGCGTGAGCGGAATATAATGTCAGCCTCAGGAGTGACGTATGTCATAGTCTTACGCCAACCCTTGGAGTTATAGGCCGTTTCCAAACGTTCAAGAATATCGCCTTGTGAGGTGACGCCCTGGAAGTCGGTGCGTGCCTCGTATGTTATTTTGGTCACATTTTTCACCCTTCCGTGCAGCCCGTCGAGGGTCACGTCGGTCGATATTTTCTGTGCATTCAGCGAAGCTGTCGACAGTACAAATGCGGCAATCAGCAGAAATGGTTTAATATTCATAATTTACTGTTACTTATTTGATTGTGCGTATTTTTCCTTGATATTATCAACTCGTCTTGAAAGGCAAAAGTACGAAAGTTGAATGAAATAGCAAAATTTTCGTATTTTTGCAAATTCAAATGGATAACGAATGACTGTGCAAAATATTATATTGTTGTGTTTTATTTTATACACGGCATTGCTTTTTTTTGTAATGTGGCTGACTTCGCGCCGCTCTGCGGGCAATGACGCCTTCTTCAGAGGCAACCGCAAGTCGCCCTGGCCCGTGGTGGCCTACGGTATGCTTGGCGCATCGCTGTCGGGCGTAACATTTATGTCGGTTCCAGGCGGTGTCTATTACGGTGCGTTCACCTATATGCCGCTTGTATTCGGCTATGTCATAGGCTATTTCGTCATAGCCTTCCTGCTCCTGCCTTTGTATTACAAACTCAATCTGACATCCATCTACTCGTATCTTGACCAGCGTTTCGGCGGTTCATCGGAGAAGACCGGGGCCATTTTCTTCATCCTGTCGCGCCTGCTGGGTTCAGCGTTGCGTATGTATCTGGTAGTCTTTGTGCTTTACGAGCTGGTTTTCAGAACTTGGGGCATACCGTTCTGGGTGCCTGCGGTGGTGTTCATAGCCCTGATACTTCTCTACACCTTCCGCGGAGGAGTGAAGACCGTTGTGTGGACCGACACGCTGCAAACCACCTTTTTGCTGTTAGCAGCCATTGCAACAGTCATTGTCATCCTTAAGAACTTGGGAATGAGCATACCCGAGCTACTCAGTGCCAGTGCTGACGAAGGTTACACACGCATCTGGGAGACCGACATAAACCATCCAAAATACTACTGGAAACAGATCGTGTCGGGCGCTTTTATCACTATTGCTATGACAGGCCTGGATCAGGATATGATGCAGAAGAACCTGACCTGCAAGTCGCTGCGCGACGCTCAGAAGAACGTTATCACATCGAGTTTCCTGTTCATCATCGTAAACATCATATTCCTGACACTCGGTGCAGCATTGGTTTATTACGGCACACACACGCCAGGCTTCGAGATGCCTTTAGGTGCCGACGGACGGGTGCTGGCCGACAAGATATATCCTGTCATCGCTCAATCGCTGGGCGGCTTTACACTGATTTGCTTTGTATTGGGAATGGTTGCGGCAGGCTACAGCAGCGCCGACGGCACTCTGACAGCACTGACAACCACATTCTGCTACGACTTCCTGCATTTCGACAAACGGGAGAATATGAGCGAAGAGCGGCAGGTGCGTTACCGCAAGACAGTTCACATAGGCTTTGCCCTACTCTACCTGCTGGTAATCATCGCCTTCCGTCCATTCCACAACGACTCGCTCATCAACATACTCTTCGACATAGCAGGCTACACCTACGGTCCCCTGCTGGGATTGTATGCCTTCGGACTCTTTACAAAATGGAGCGTCAAGGACCGTTTCGTCCCGATTGTCGCCATAGTCAGCCCCATAATCTGCTACCTGCTGAAGATATACTCCGCGCAGCTCTTCGGCGGCTACCAGTTAGGATTTGAGCTGCTGTTGCTCAATGGAATAATAACATTTATAGGACTTGTATTGATTAGAAAAAGATGAAAAACAACTTTAATACTATGCGCAACATCCTGATGTTGTGTGCAGTTATGCTTCTGTCCGGCTGCACCCAATACAAGGTGTATTCAGTAAAGGACAATCCCACATTGCCCGTCAACGGCGGTGTCGTCTATGCACTGCCACGCACCCAGCTCTGCGTCGCCGTAACAGTGCAGCGAAGAGACCTCTCCAGCGCCCCTTACAGCGCCTATGCCTCCGACTATCTTGGTGTAGCTTCCTCAGGCACAGACACAAGCTATAACATTGTCGACATCGATGTCAGCAGCGTCAACATTGCCGACCCCGACCACTGCTATTTCATCAAAGTGAACCGGGGCTCTGTCACCGTCGACGAACGGCATCTGTTGCTGGCTGTCGGTATGCCAAACCCGCAGGAGAACACCGTCTCTGCCGCAATGCCGTCTAGAAACGGCACCCCTGCCAGCGCCAGAAACAACCTACGCGCCTCCTACAACCTTTACGACCGCGCAGACACATTCTACACGCGCTACGATGCACCGAACCGTCCTTCTATGGTCTCCACACGCAAAGACGTGCGCTCAATCAAGCAGCAGGCCGCTGCCGCCGCTGAACGCCTTGACGAGATACAATCCAAACGCCAGGAACTCATCTCGGGCGAGTATGAAGGCTCATATAGCCCTGAGGCCCTACAATATATTTTAACTCAGCTGCAGCGCCAGGAGGAAGAGATAATCGCCTCATTCTGCGGCGAAGCGAAGACCGAGACCATACGTTTCTATGTTGAGCCTCAGATGCGCAAACGTGAAGACTACTGCGACACCATCATCTGGTTCTCGCCCAGCGAAGGATTTATGGGCGATGCCGACAACCTGTCTAAGGATGCGTTCCCCATAATCTGCACCGTGCACAACGACAACGACACAAAGACTATCGACCGCTTTGTCAAATACCACACCTCCGGTTTCACGCAGAACAGCAGCAGCGGTCGCACAGGCACGGCCGCCTCGCGTTCGCGCGACCGCAAAGGGTTCCGCTATCGCATCCCTGCCGGAGCAACAGTGACGGTGACCACACCCCAGTTCTCCGTCAGTCGACAGGTGAAGATGTCACAGCTCGGTCCCGTAATTTCACTGCCGCGAAACCGCATCAAAGCCCTCTTCGACGCCAACACACTTGACCTACGCCAATTCGAACGTTCAAGATGAAAAGGGAAGTCATCAGGAGTTAAAGGAAGTCAAAGAGAAGTTAAAGGAAGTTATAGGGAAGTCAAAGAGAAGTTAAAGAGAAGTTAAAGAGAAGTTAAAAGAGAAGTTAAAAGAGAAGTTAAAGAGAAGTTATTGGGACAATACATTCAAACCTTTTAAACCTTTCAAACCTTTCAAACCTTTTAAACCTTTTAAACCTTTTAAACCTTTTAAACCTTTTAAACCTTTTAAACCTTTCAAACCTTTCAAACCTTTTAAACCTTTCAAACCTTTCAAACCTTTCAAACAAATCAACATATCAACATATCAACAACCAACCCCTCTTTCACTCGTGGATTTTAATGTTTTAGTACTCGGTTCCGGCGCAGCCACGCCCACATTCTCACGCCATTGCAGCGCACAGCTCATCACCATCTGTGGCTCGCGAATACTTGTCGACTGCGGCGAGTCGACCCAGAACCAACTGCGCCAATACCATCAGAAATTACAGGCCATAAAGACCATATTCATATCCCACCTTCACGGCGACCACTTCTTTGGGCTGCCCGGGTTGCTCTCCACTATGCACCTCTGCGGACGCACCGAGCCCCTTACCGTATATGCCCCCGTGGGTGCCAAGGCCGCCATAGAGCTGCTTTTTGAAGTCTCCGCCACCAAGGTCAATTACGAACTGAACTTTGTCGAGATAGATGTCGACCAACCCACCGTCATCCACCAAGACAAAGGCTTCCAAGTCACCGCATTCCCGCTGCATCATTCCGTAACCACCTACGGCTTCCTGTTCAGGGAAGACCCTCCCCTACTCAACCTGCGTCCCAAGATGCGCGACCAATACGAGATGACAAACGATGACTGCATACGCGTGAAGAATGGCGAAGACCTGGTTCTTGCCGACGGCACCGTGATTCCCAACGACCAGCTGACGTTGCCGCGCCGACTGCCGCGCAGCTATGCCTACTGCTGCGACACCTCGTTCGACGAATCGCTGATACCCATCCTCTCCGGTGTCGACCTGCTCTGTCTCGAGAGCACCTTCGACAACGCCTTCTCCACCCTGGCCGAAGAACGCTGCCACCTGACGGCAGAAAAAGCAGCCACCCTTGCGGCAAAAGCAGGCGTACGCCAGCTGCTGCTGACACACTTCTCGGCACGCTACCGCGAAATAGAGCCGCTGATGGGAGAAGCCCTTGCCGTGTTCCCCGACACACTCTGTGCCGCCGACGGCACCCGCTACGACATCCCCTACAAACTCAAATAAACCCTTCAACCTTAAACCCCTTCAACCCTAAAACCCTAAAACCTTAAAACCCTAAAACCTTAAAACCCTTCAACCCTAAAACCTTAAAACCCTTCAACCCTAAAACCCTCAAACCCTAAAACCCTAAAACCCTTTATCCCACCTATGTCCGACTTGTTAATGCAACTCAACGAAGCGCAACGCGAAGCGGCCGCCTGTACCGAAGGGCCGGTAATGATTATCGCCGGTGCCGGCAGCGGCAAGACACGCACGCTGACCTACAGGATTGCACACCTTATAGAGAAAGGAGTCGACCCCTTCAACATACTTGCCCTCACATTCACCAACAAGGCCGCTGCCGAGATGAAAGAGCGTATTATGAAGCTCGTAGGCAAAGAGGCCCGCAACTTGTGGATGGGCACCTTCCACTCAATCTTTGCGCGCATCCTGCGTGCCGAAGCCTCCAAGATAGGCTACATCAACAGCTTCACCATCTATGACACCGACGACAGCAAATCGGCCATAAAACAGATCGTCAAGAGCCTCAGCCTCGACCCCAAGGTCTACAATGCCGGCTATGTCGTGAGCCGCATATCTATGGCCAAGAGCAGCCTGATAGGACCCGAGGACTACTGCACCAACACCGAGATACAGCAAACCGACCAGACAGCCCACAAGCCAATGATTGGCGAGATCTACAAGCTCTACAACCGCCGTCTTCGCAACGCTATGGCTATGGACTTCGACGACCTGCTCTTCAACACCAACATACTCTTGCGCGACTTCCCCGATGTGCTGCTGAAATACCAGAATCGATTCAAGTACATCCTCGTCGACGAGTACCAGGACACCAACTACGCACAGTATCTGATAGTAAAGAAGCTTGCCGCCCGTTTCCAGAACATCTGCGTGGTGGGCGACGATGCACAGAGCATCTACGCCTTCCGCGGCGCCAACATACAAAACATCTTCAACTTCAAGCGCGACTACCCGGCGGTAAAACTCTTCAAGCTTGAACAGAACTATCGCAGCACCAAGAACATCGTCAACGCCGCCAACTCCATCATCTCCAACAACAAGGAGCAGATACAGAAAGAAATCTGGACCGACAACGGCACCGGCAATCTCATCACCCTGCTGCGCTGCAGCGACGAGCGCGACGAAGGCACCAAAATCACCGATTCCATTCTGCAGGCCCACCTTGGCGACAACCGCGCCTTCCGCGACTTCGCCATACTCTACCGCACCAACATCCAGAGCCGTGCCATAGAGGAAGCCCTGCGCCGCCAGAATGTCCCCTACCGCGTCTATGCCGGCATATCGTTCTACGGACGCAAGGAAATCAAAGACGCACTGGCCTACCTGCGACTTGTGGTTAACAACTACGACGACGAGTCGCTTGTACGCATCATCAACCTGCCGGCTCGCGGCATAGGCAACACCACCGTCGACCGCTTGCGGCTGGCCGCTGCCGACAACGACGTCAGCCTCTGGACCGTGATGGAAAACCTCAGCTCCTTCGGACTTGGCATAAACAGTGGAGTGGTGAACAAAATCAACGAGTTTATGACTATGATCAAGCTCCACTCGGCCCATATCCACGACACCGACGCCTACACCCTCGCCCACAAAATCATCAACGCCTCGGGCCTCATCACTATGCTGCGCAACGACGACGACCCCGACAACGCCAACCGCATAGAGAATATCGAGGAACTCCTCAACGGCATACAGGAATACTGCGAGCGCGAGGAGACGATAACGCCTGAGAACGAAGACGTAAACGAAAACGAAGACGTAAACGAGAACCTTAACGGTGGAATAAAGACACTTGATATGTTCCTGCAGCAGGTGCTGCTGCTTACATCCGAGGACAAAGACAACGACAAAGAGGCCGACAAAGTGTCGCTGATGACCATCCACGCCGCCAAAGGCCTTGAATTCCCCTACGTCTACGTGGTTGGAATGGAGGAGAACCTCTTTCCCTCGATGCTCTCCATCAACTCACGCCAGGACCTTGAGGAGGAGCGTCGCCTCTTCTATGTCGCCGTGACACGCGCCGAGGTGCAGCTCACGCTCTCCTACGCTATGATGCGCTTCCAGTACGGCAACACATCCTACCAAGAGATGAGCCGCTTCATCGAAGAGATCGACCAACGCTACCTGCTGATGCCCAAGCGCGAATCGTCGTTCCCCAAGCCGGGCACCTTCCCGCGAGGCACAGGCAGCGCACCGTCGCTCTTCGGTCGCAAGCCGTCGACGACAAGCAGCACCTCCCCTGCCCCATCCTCCGAGCCGCAGCGCCATCAAACAACCTTCCGTTCCTCTGCCGTTAACGGCAAGCCGCTGGGACCCGCTGTGCCCAACACGCCGGCACAGATTGCCGCCATCAAAGAGGGTATGACCGTCAGCCACGCCAAATTCGGCACAGGCAGAGTGCTCTCCGTAACCGGCGACGCCGACAGCCGCAAGGCCGTGGTGCTCTTCGACGGAGTGGGCGAAAAGCAGCTGCTGCTCAAATTCGCCAAACTGACCATCATAGAATAAGAAAAGCGGCGCACCGCTACGGTGCGCCGCCACACAGACCGGATGCCGGTCACGCTCACACAGAGAGGCTGCCCAGATAGGCCGACGCGCTTGTCGTGCTGCCGTCCTCGCTAATGAAAGCCAGCCACACCTCCACATTGTCGCCGTTCCAAGCCGACGGTACGCTCAGCTGCGCCTCGCGCTCGCTGCGCTTGCCCGCCAGGGTGTTGTAGACCGACTGCTGCTTGGCACTGTTGTAGACCAGCACCATAGCCATATCGTCGTCCTTGGCGTTGCCGATGCCTGCATTGTTGGTCCACGACACAGTCAGCAGACCGGCCTCCACTGCCGCGCTGGGGTTGTAGGGCAGGTCGAGCGAGCCTTTCGACACCTCCAGCTGGTCGTAGCGCACCTCATAGTTGGGCCAAGTGCCGCCAATGGCCTTGTTGATGTTCTCGCGCACCGAGGCATTCATCTCCGACATCTTGACGGCGCTGCCGCGGAAGCCTACCTTCATAAAGCCCAACAACTTGGACGTGAGTCTTGATATCAGGGCGAACTTGTCGCGCTGACGCATCTGCTTGTCGGTGCGTGGATTGTGGATGCTCTGGGCTATGCCGCGCATATAGGCGATGCCCTTCCAGCTGCTACCGATTACTGCTCCTACTTTGCCTGAGAATCCACCGAGGATTCCTTGATTGATTTTTCCCATTTCTATTCAATTTTTAGGGGTTAAACAACTATTTTACTACTCTTTGCCTTCCTTCGGCCAAGGGGCCGCGCCGTGCCTGCGGGCGTTGCTGTGGACCTGATGGGCGGTGTCGCGAAGTCGCGCGCATCCTCTTGACTCACCGCCGCGTTGCCTGTTTCATTTCTCTCCACTCCTGCCGGCTCGGCCTCGGCGCAGCCCCTTTCCCTCCGAAAGACAATGCAAAGATATGGCAAAAACGACCCCTTCCTTTCAAATCTACCTGATATTCACCACTATGGCTCGACATTGCACCTTATGGCACATTGTGGCAACATCGCCCCAAGGCATAAAAAAGCCCGTTTCGGACACCGATTCGACAAAAATCGGCACTCACGAAACGGGACACACTCCAAAGACAGCAGCAACAATCTGACGCAGAGTGCAGTATATATGATTATTTAGGTTTCATCTCCTCAATGCCCACCTTGTCGAGACGGCCCGAAGGCGCGATGACATTCATCTTAAGGAAATCGTCCACTTCCGAATCAAGGAAATAGAGCGTCCGCGAGCCGTCGAAGCGGTAGCCCCTGACGACACCCAACTTCATCCATCTGTAAACCGTGCGCCGCGAAATCTGCAGCTTCTCTGTCAGCTGAACAACATTCAGCCACTTGTTTGTTTCTTGTTCCATAGCATTCTATATTTAATTACAGATGCAAAAATATACCGAAAACAAACAATCCCGCAAAAGTCTGCCGACACCGTCGCAACGCTTGCAACCGTGCACCTTACACGCTGTCTCACTGCCAGTTGCAAAGGCGCCTGCAACAAACAGGCGCAACGGTTTCGCTACACATTGCAACACAAAACGGCAACACTTCCGCTACACTGCGGCAGACACGCCAAAAACACGCCGGCTCAACGCGGCACGGCGCAAAACAAAACTCTGTCGAAAAAAAATATACTTGCCAACAGCCCTCAAGCCGTAAAGCTGCTCTTGGTCTGATAGGGCGCGTCGGGCGCAAGACCGAAAATGGTGTTCACCACAGAGTACATCCGGCGGTCCTTCTCGCTCTCGCGCTTCAGGTTGCTCTGCAGGTGGTCGCGCTTCCAGTAGCGTTCAAAGAAGGCCCACGTGATGCTGGGATCCACCTCGGTCTGCATACGGCTCACGATGCGCGCCGCCACGGTCACACCGCAACGCGACGTAGGCCTCAGCCGTTCATCGATCAGACCCGCGTCGACAAGCATCTGCCAGTAGCCCAACGCCTTGGGGCAGACAGCGGGATAGCCCTTGCGGTCGTTCTTCAGCCGCTCGACCGTCTCGGGCGCTATGCGGCTTGGCCTGCGACGCACAGCCGATTTGGGCTGAACCTGGACCTCGCCGTCTTCCTCGGCTGTAGTTCCCAGCGGCACCCGCAGCGGTTCGGCGCCACGTCCGCGCCTTGCACGCTCGTGGTCAAGACTGGCACGCAAATCGGCGATTTCCTGCTTCGCCAACCGCAGTTGCTCTTTCAGCAGCTGGTTCTCGGCCTCCGATGCCGACCTGCCGGCCTCGGAGTCACTGAGCCTCTGCTGCAGGCCGCGTACCTCGCCGTCGCGCTCCATCAGCAGACGCAAATAGACCTGCTCGTGCGGCTCGCCAGCCTCAAACGGCAGGCGCCCCACAATGGCATTAAGCATAATATCGCTGCCCTCTCCCTTCATCGCTTTCACGGCTTTAATTGTTCTTCACGGTTACGGCCGGCAGGCTACACGCCTGCACCACCCTTTGCACGCACTGACTCTTTGTAAAAGATAATAAACTAACTGTCAAACTTTTCGATTGCAAAATTACAAACTTATTTCGGAATATGAGCAAAAATTATTGCCAATATTTTTCAACAAATATTGTGAATATCATACAATGCTGATTTAAAACTATTTATATCTTGCATTATTTGCCAACCGCAAGAGTTTACATTCACAATTCCAAGCAATTCGGACGCCATCCGCCGCCATTCTCGCCCTTCCCGGCCGCCCTACAACCAACCCTACCAAAGGTAATGTCCCTTTCACTCCCCTTTCACTCTCCTTTCACTCCCCTTTCACTTCCCTCTCACTTCCCTTTCACTCCCCTTTCACTCCCCTCTCACTCCCCTTTCACTCCCCCTAAAAAACCCGTACCAACACTGGTCGTTGTACAATATTTGTACAATACTTGTACAATATATGTACAATTGTAAACGTACATATATTGTACAAGTATTGTACATATATTGTACATATGACGGAGATGGTCCCTTGAAAAGCTGGAAATGAGGCGGGTTTTTGAACACGGATTTTACGAGTGTTTTTTGAACACGGATTACTCGGATGACACGGATTTTTGAACACGAATTGCCATTAATTATCCATTAATTTTGGGCATCCAGGGATGCCCACATCGCGATAATTAATGGATAATTAATGGCAATTCGTGTTAAATAATAATTTGGATGTCTCTTTGATGTTATCCACCGCACTCTTGCTGTGCTTGGCCTTGAGAAGGAACATTTGCTTGACAATGCGACACACCTAGATTGTCGATGTTTGACAATGCGACACACCCCGGCCTTCGGCCACCCCTCTCCGAGAGGGGATGGGCTGACGCATCACTTTAATTGTCAATGATTAGAAAGTGTTGCGCTGCCGCGCCATCCCCTCTCGGAGAGGGGTGCCGCAAAGCGGCGGGGTGTGTCGCACTGCCGCGAGAAACCCTCTCGTCCCGGGTTCCAAGACAAATCCATAACGGCATTTTTTTTCATATTTGTACAATAAAACGGGAACAACGGCGTTAAGGAAATCAATAAATGATATTAACAAATTAACAATTAGATAAATGAAAACAACACCTTACACAGATTTACACATCAAGTTGGGCGCAAAGATGGCCGAGTTTGCAGGCTACAATATGCCTATCCAGTACACCGGTTTGGTTGAGGAGCACAACAATGTCCGCAACAATGTGGGCGTGTTCGACGTGAGCCATATGGGCGAATTCCGCGCCAAAGGCCCCATCGCCAAGCACTTTATGCAGTATGTCACCACCAACAACGTCGAGGACCTCTTCGACGGCAAGGTGCAGTACACCTGCCTGCCTAACGGTCAGGGTGGCGTGGTCGACGATATGCTGGTCTATCGCGTTCACGACGACGAGTACTTTATGGTCCCCAACGCTGCCAACATCGACAAGGACTGGAACTGGATGAGCCAGATTGCCGACAAGATGGGTATGGAACTCGGCAAAGACTTCGTCAACGAGAGCGAGCAGTGGGCTCAGCTCGCCGTCCAGGGTCCCAACGCCCTTAAGGCTATGCAGAAACTCACCAGCGAGAGCATCGTCGATATGGAGTACTACACCTTCAAGATCCTCACCTTCGCCGGCATCCCCAACATCATCCTCTCCACCACCGGTTACACCGGCGCCGGCGGCTGCGAAATCTACATCCCCAAGGAGAAAGCCATCGAGGTGTGGGACGCCGTCTTCGAGGCCGGCAAGGAATACGGCATTATGCCCGCTGGTCTGGGCTGCCGCGACACCCTGCGTCTGGAGAAGGGCTTCGCCCTCTACGGCCACGAGATGGACGACACCGTCAGCCCACTCGAGGCACCGCTGGCCTTCATCGTCAAACTGAAAGCCGAGAACAACAACTTCATCAACAAGGAGCTCCTCCTCGCTCAGAAGGCCGCTGGCTTCAAGCGCAAAGTGGCCGGCTTCGAGATGGTGGACCGCGGTATCGCCCGCAACGGCTACGAGGTCTGCAACGCCGAAGGCAAGAAGATCGGTGAGGTGCGCTCGGGCAGCCCCAGCCCCAGCACCGGCAAGAACATCGGCACCGCCCTCATCTGCGCCGAATACGCCAAGACCGGCACCGAAATCTACATCAAGATTCGCGAGAAACTCCTCAAGGCCGTCACCGTCAAGATGCCGTTCTACGAAGGGTGAAGAAGAGCCAATGATTTGGCTCTTCGATAGCGAAGCGGAGAACTAAAATCCAGTAAAACCTATGTGCACAATATCCCTTACATACGACCCAAGCAACGCCCTCGCCCAACGTAAGCTGGATGAGTTGTTGAAGTCTGGCCTGTTCAAGCGGACCGAGACAGTCGCCGACCGCGAGTTGCGAGAGCTGGAGCAAAGAATGGATGCCTACGAGCACGGGGCGATGAACACCGTACCTCAGGCAGAAGTCTACGACCGTGTAATGGCTTCGATATGCAAGTAGAGTGGCTTACGGCAGCGGAGGAGGATTTGCGTGAGATTGCCCGTCGTGTGGCGCTGAACTTCGGTTACATCACAGCGGAGCAGACAGTTGCCAGAGTCACCCAAGAGACACAGCGGCTGACCGACTTCCCCGAGATAGGACGACTTTGCGACGAGTATGATAATTCACGTCGGGTTTACCGTGCTTTGAACACACGCCACGACCGCATCGTATATACCGTAACCGCCGATAGAGTCCTCATTGTGGCCGTCTTCGATTGCCGCCGAGACCCTGCCGAATTGACTTCTCTGATAAGGGAGCGGGACACACAGAACCAATAGCACATAGAACACAAATAGCGAGGCCCGCGACGGATGTCGCGGGCCTCTTTTTTACTCGTTGCGGCGGATCTGCGCTCCGACGCAAATTAAATATTAAGCAGTGTCAATAAATAATCCGACACAACAGGGGATAACATTCTGCTTTTTAAACATAAGGGCTTGCTTCAGTCGAAGCAAGCCCTTATGTTTTTGCGGATTGTAAATTCTGATAATAAGCAGTGTCGGAATACAAGTCCGACACAACGGGTACAAATTCATCTTACCCTTTTGCTATTCCAATTGGTCTATTTGCTCGTCATAAGATTTTGTTAGTCCGCCCGATATAAAGCCTCCTATTACAGCAATTATCGGACCGGCCACTATTAGGATTGCACTTCCAGAAATAATACCACCAACCAATGCACCTCCTGCTAAAATTCCTGTGGTTACTCCAGTTACAATCTTAGTAGTTTTTCTTTTTGCTTTTAAATCTGCTATTCTTGATGTTATAACCGCATCTGACACTTTTGATAATTCTTGACTATTTGTTTTTAAATCATCTTTTTTCTCGTCTTTTACAGTCTCTTTATCAGTATTAAAGAATGTTTCTCTTTCTCCATTCTCATATGTAATAGAAAGGACATCACCTATGTTAATTGTATACAAAGGGCCATCAAGGTTTGTGTAGTTTTTGTATTTAATTTGTGTTTCTGTCAATTCTACAACTTTTGACTTCATTATGTTTCCATCTTTTTTTACAATAATGTCCTGGGCAGACATAACCTCAACCATCAAAACTGACAATAATAAAAAAACGACTCTTTTCATTTACTAACGCCCTAATTTGTGTCGGGTGCAACTTCTAATGCTCTCCCGCGCCTCGTTGAGCAACAATATAAAAGAAGCGTGGCGCCGTTACACCATTCCTGTATGGAGGTCCTAGGAATAACCTTGTAATGAGAAGATGCAAAAGCCCACGCTGAAAAGCGAAAGCCAATACACATATTCTGCATTACAGTGAATTTCCTAGGTTCCCATACACAGAACAAGCATAAACGCTTCGTGATTTCCTTGTGAAATCGGGTGCAAAATTACGCATATTTTTCCATTCGGCAAAATTATTTTTCTCCGTATCAGAAAATCTTTGTAATTTTGCAGTCGGAAATAAAATGATTTATAATGGAAACGAACGCTGTATATCAGGAGACTTCTCCATTAGATGCCTTGTGGACCATCTATCAGCAACAGAGCGAACAGGTGAAACGGGCATTCCTTGTCCGTGTCCGGCAGACAGATTGCCTATTGGATATGCCAGGCCTTCGTTCTCGGGAGGAAATGGAAAACGTGTCGAAACAAAGGATGCGTGACATCATTGCCGGCCGGGAAAAGACGGTGTCACATTTGGAGGCAATGAAACTGGTGGACAAGGCTATTGCAGATGCCGTATGAACGTTATTTGGTCGGAACGGGCACTTGCCGAATTCGCAGACACGGCCAGGTATGTAGCCACAGAGTTCGGTCGTCAGGCAGCAACCAAAATGCGTGCACGTATAAACGAAGCCGTTCTGAGCATCGCGCGATTTCCGCAAATTGGGAAAGTGAGTTTTTCAGATGAAGAGATATACATTGAGTTCAGGGAATTAGTAGTAAATCTAAGCAGTGTAATTTACGTTATCCACAAAGAAGAGATAATCATCGTCAGCATCTGGAACAACCGGCAAAACCGCACAAAACTTTACGAAGAATTAAAAAATAATCAATTATAATTAAAACGAACATTTTATGAGTATAATCAAACCTTTCAAGGGCTTCCGCCCGCCCGTCGACATCGTCGAGAAACTGGCATCACGTCCCTACGACGTATTGAATTCTGAAGAGGCCCGCGTGGAATGCGAGGGCAACCCCTACAGCCTGCTGCACGTCACCAAGGCTGAAATCGACCTCCCCAAAGGCACCGACGAGCACTCGCCCGAAGTGTACCTCCAGGTCGTCAAGAACTACAACCTGTTCAAAGACCTCGGCTGGCTGGTGAAGGATGAAGAGGAAAAACTCTACATCTACGCCCAGAGTATGAACCCGAAGGATGCCAACGCCAAGTGGCAGTACGGCATCGTGGCCTGCGCCTACAGCGAGGACTATGTGAACAAGGTCATCAAGAAACACGAGCTCACCCGTAAGGACAAGGAAGAGGACCGTATGAAACACGTCCGCATCACCAACGCCAACGTGGAGCCCGTCTTCTTCGCCTATCCCGCCATCGCCCGCATCGACGAGATTGTGGCTGGCATCACCGCAAAGAAGCCCATCTATGACTTCATCGCCAAGGAAGACGGCTTCGGTCACCGCTTCTGGGTCATCGACGACAAGAAGACCATCGCCGAGCTCGTCGACATCTTCGACAAGCAGGTTCCCGCTATGTACATCGCCGACGGCCACCACCGCAGCGCCGCCGCCGCCCTCGTGGGCCAGGAGAAGAAGGAGCAGAACCCCCACCACACCGGCAAGGAGGAGTACAACTACTTTATGACTGTCATCTTCCCCGACAACCAGCTCAACGTCATCGACTACAACCGTGTTGTGAAGGACCTCAACGGCCTCAACAAGGAGCAGTTCCTCAAAGCCGTCGGCGAGAGTTACGAGCTCACCGATATGGGCACCGACATCTACAAGCCCGCCAAGCTGCACGAGCACTCGATGTACCTCGACGGCCACTGGTACAAGATGACCGCCAAGCCCGGCACCTACAACGACAACGACCCCATCGGCGTGCTCGATGTCACCATCCTCAGCAACCTCGTCCTCGACAAGGTGCTCGGCATCAAGGACCTCCGCACCGACAAGCGCATCGACTTCGTGGGCGGCATCCGCGGCCTCGGCGAGCTGAAACGTCGCGTCGACAACGGCGAGATGAAGGTCGCCTTCGCCCTCTATCCCGTCTCGATGAAGCAGATTATCGACATTGCCGACACCGGCAACATTATGCCTCCGAAGACCACCTGGTTCGAGCCCAAGCTCCGCTCCGGCCTCGTGATCCACGAGCTCTGCTAAACTTACATCAACACATATTAACAAACAGGCCACTGCCATCTTACGGAAGCGGCCTGTTTGTTTGAATAGGGAATACTAAATCAAACATCATAATCACATTATGAACACTGGCTTAATTATTGCGATGGGAATACTCGCATTTGTATGCCTTTATTTCGCTAAGGGAAAAAAGAAAAAAGGCAACAATGATTTCAGAGAAATCACCGTCACTACTGAAGCACGCATCATAAGGATATACGACATAGACGAAGCCTTACTGGGTAAAGTAGTTGACGATTTTATCTCTTTATATTCCGACAATGACGACATTGAGAGACCCTTGGTTAATAAAAAGGGCGATGCCTTCGAGCTGACTTTCACACAACAGACCTCATACATATCAATGTGTTACTGGGTAAACTATCTGGTTTATTGCGACGAAAACAAACAACATAAATTTACTGTCCGCGGATGGTATCCTTTCGGCGAAGTAACGCTCCACGGTGAGAGACAGACATTCAGCGGACAGACAGTAATGATGTATGTCGAACACAACGACAAGAATTACGACAACATTTCGTTCGTAACACCCGACAACATACATTATCGCCAGCCTTTTGCCATCAGCGACAATCTTGAGTGCACCGACGACAATGAAAAATATGAGGAATATAAACAGTGAAACGTTACCTCTATATATTATTAGGTCTGCTGGCCGTGGGGCTGGGGGCGCTGGGCGTGGTGGTGCCGGGGCTGCCGACAACGCCGTTCCTGCTGCTGGCGTCGTGGCTGTTCTATAGGTCGTCGCCGCGGCTGCAGCAGTGGCTGCTGGCATCGTGGCTGGGCCGATACATCCGCAACTACCAGCGATGAGGCGGAATGACAGCCACGCAGAAGGCCGGTGCCGTGGGCGTTATGACTGCTATGGTGCTGCTCTCCACTTTTGTGTTCATCCCCGCGGGTTCAGTGGCTCGCATCATCGTTCCCGTGGCCGGCGCGGTGGGAGCGCTGACGGTAGTGTTCCTTGTGCCGAACGCCAAAAGCGACGACTAACCGTCAGTCAATCAGTTTAGAAATATCTTTTTCCGAGGCCTGGGGCAGCAGCGACCGCAGGTGCTCCGCGATGCGGCAGCGGCTCTCCTCGGGCGAACGGTCGCAAAGGCACGAATCGTGGCCGAAGAGGTGCTCGGGCGTGTTGAGCAGCGCCCAGCCCCAGCCGTAGCGATTACCGTGCTTGTCGGTGGGGTAGACAAAATCCTCGGTCACAACTCGGCAGGCCTGCTGCAGGCGCGTCACATAGCCATCAAACTTGCTCCGCATCTTGGGTCCGTCGAAACCGCAGGCCCTGCGCAAATCTCTGGTAATCATACTGCCATTGAGCTGCAGCACAGCAAGTATGGTTCCCTCTATACTCTCTTCGTCGGGCTGCGGATGTCGCGAACGGCGCCAGTTGCAGAAGTCGGGCCACCAGTCCATAGTGACGAAGCCCGCCTTGCCGCCGAAGAACTTGCCGTAGGCGAAATGGCCCTCGGTCACGATGGGCCCCTTCCAGTCCCACAGCGGCCAGTCCCAGCTGCCGTCGTCCTTAATCACATAGCGGCACTCAGGCGCCACCAACTCGTCGGCAGAGAACCCGTGTATGCTGCCCGCGAGCAGCGGCAGGAAACCGATGCGCGCAATGAGGTCCATCAACTGCGCACAGTCATATACCTCAGTGGTTTTCAAATCGATAGCCATTATTTATTCTGCGTTTTGACTTTGCAAAGATAAGCAAAAAATCCGATTCATCCGCCGCCGCAACACAATATTCGCTCCGGACCAACACTGGTCGTTGTACAATATTTGTACAATACTTGTACAATATATGTACAATTGTAAACGTACAAATATTGTACAAGTATTGTACATATATTGTACAACGACCGGAGTTGGTACCTCGAAAGGCTGAGGATGAAACGGATTTTTGAACACGGATGAAACGGATAAAACGGATATTTATCCTTTTCGCCCTTTTCAACCCTTTTTTGAACACGAATTGCCGGAAATTACCCGAAAATTATCCAAAAAATATTTTGGAGGCGGGCGGAAGACGTTTATGGGTGTGGGCGAAACGCCCACAGATGTTGAACACGAATTGCCATTAATTATCGCGGTGCGGGCTGGATAAGGATGCCTCGAAGAGGCATTATCTCAATAACCCCACACTAAGCGACAACGGAGCGCAGTGTGGGGACTGCGACCCACCACGAAAAAAAGCGTGTCGGAGACACGCTACCTCGCGGACAATTAGGAGGTTGCGTCTCTCCGAGACGCTTTTGGAGGGGACCTCGCCTACCCCAGACTGCACTTCGTTTGTCTGGGGTTATTAAGATGATGCCTCTTCGAGGCATTGCGGCGGCAATGCGACAATGGCGGTTTCCCATCCAGACAGTTTACAGTAAGGCGTAATGAGATGCCGCATCCGTCGCCCCGTCGGGGCTCGGACACATTAATATGCTTCCCGCAGGGGGTCCTCTTTGCTGAACACTTGCCTGTAATCCGTCGCCCCGTCGGGGCTCGAAACCGGCATTGAATAAAGGCCGTTAACGCCTTTTAACGCATCGGAAAGGTCGAAATACGAAAACTTTTCTTACTTTTGCAGTTTGGATTATTATAAATAACATATTATATAACAATGAAAATCAGAAGATTATTCGTCATTGGAATGATTTTTGCGCTGGCAATGGGCTTTGAAAGCAAGGCTGCGCCGGTATTTAATGCGCCTGCCGTGCGCGTACAGCCAAACGGCGACACGCTGCGCTGCCTGCTGACAGGCGACGAGTATTATCACCGCCTTCACGACGAGGCGGGCTATACAATTGTGCAGAATCCCCGCACCGGCTGGTGGGTGTACGCCACCAAGAGCGAAGTGCGCCGAACGGAAAACGGAGAGCGCTGGGATGTTGTGGCCACCGACTATGTGGCCGGACGTGTCGACCCCGCATCGGTGGGTCTGACGCCCAATGTGGGCGTGGACCGCACGACCTGGCTTGAGCGCCAGAAGCGTTTCGACGTGCCGCAGCAGTACCAACCCAAGGGTGCCGCCAAAACCTCGGGCCGCAACCACGGCGTGATGAACAACGTGGTCATCTTTGTCCGCTTCAGCGACGACACGGAGATAAGCACGCCGCTTTCGACCATCAACGCTATGTTCAACGACTCGACAGCAGGAGCCACCTCGATGTACAACTACTTCAAGACCGTTTCGTATGGCAAGCTGAGGATACCCACCCACTACTACCCGACGCCCAACGGCAACAACGTTGTCTCGTATCAGGACTCGCTGCCGCGCAACTACTATATGCCCTACGACGCCACTACCAACCCCAACGGCTATCAGAACGACTCGGAGCGCAGCTCGCGCGAGTTCGACCTGCTGGAGAGGGCGGTGAACTATGTCAACGTCAACTCGCCCATATCGACGACGCTCAATCTGGATATGGACAACGACGGCAAGGTGGACAACATCTGCTTTGTGGTGAAGGGCACCTACACCGGCTGGAGCGACCTGCTGTGGCCCCACAAGTGGAGCATCTACGACCGCTATGTGTACATCAACGGAAAGCGCGTATACACGTTCAACCTGCAACTCGAGGGCAGCGGCGAGCACTACTTCAGCAGTTCCACCTTCTGCCACGAGATGTTCCACACGCTGGGCGCTCCCGACCTGTACCGCTATGACAACAACACCGACGTGACCGGCGTAGGCAGCTGGGACCTTATGTGCAGTAACACCACGCCGCCGCAGAATATGGGCGCCTATATGAAATGGAAATACGGCAACTGGCTGGACTCGATACCCGAAATAAGGGTGCCCGGCACCTACACGCTCCACTCGTTGGGCGACGCGACCTACGACAACTGCGTGTACAAGATCGCCGCCCAGGAGCCCTACCAGTGGTATGTGCTTGAGTATCGCGACAATACCGAGCAGTTTGAAACCACTCTGCCAGGCAGAGGACTTGTAATCTATCGCATCGACGAGCGCTTCAACGGCAACGCCAACTTCAACGGCACCGACATCTTCGACGAGGTCTATCTGTTCCGCCCCAACGCCCACGACCACTTTACGAACGGCACGCCGGCCCAGGGCTACTTCAGCGGCAACACCACCCGCACCCAGTTCACACCGACCACGAACCCGCACCCCTGGCTGTCGGGCAACATCATAGACTCAACCTTTGCCATTACCAACATCGGCGTTCCGGGCACGACAATCACTTTCACCTACAACGACCTGAGAGGCTGCCTGATTCCCGGCAACTTCAACGTTACCGGCGTTACCGGCCACAGCGCACACCTCTCGTGGCAGGGTAACTCGCAAAACTACAAGCTGCAATGGTACACCGGCAGTTCGCAGAACACCACGACCGTCAACGTCAGCGGCAGCAGCTACGACCTGACGGGCCTTGGCCTCGACAGCGAATGCCACTGGCGCGTGAAGGGTATGTGCACAGATGGCGACAGCAGCGGCTGGTCGGGCTGGCAGACCTTCCACACGGCTTCGTGCGAAATGCCTTCCGACAACACCATTGCCGCAAGCGACACGACACGCTACCAGATTCCAGTCAACGCCTACTACAACTACACCTACACGCAGATGATATACACAGCCGACCAGATAGGCCAGCCCGTGCAGGTCACCAAGATTGCCTTCAACTATTCGTCGACGAACGACCTCGACAGCAAGGACAATGTGACCATATATATGGGCCACACGAGCACGAGCAGCTTCACCAGCAGCAACTGGAGCAGCCTGCTTCCGCTATATCAGTTCACGGAGGTCTACAACGGTCCGCTCAACTGCACGGCAGGATGGAACG
>Ga0129306_1000422_pt1 | contig 66729 bp, 59 predicted proteins | sample P827metagenome_FD_94438 | JGI IMG/M metagenome (GOLD analysis project Ga0129306, IMG submission 94438) | Capybara group fecal microbial communities from Wisconsin, USA - P827 metagenome | ecosystem: Host-associated > Mammals > Digestive system > Large intestine > Fecal | place: USA: Wisconsin... | reverse complement strand
TGTTACATCCGTCACGATGCAACTCAATCGTAAAGGTTGATCCTTTATTTATGCAACTGTCAATGTACTATGCCGCCGGGTCAGCGGCTGAGCTATCACATAGAAAAAATGATTGACCCTATATAAACACAATTGCATCACTGTTCTGTATTTTTTCCTGTTCGATCAAGACATCTTTTGATTTTATTCCATCAACTCTATAATAGGTTTCTCGTAAATATTCTTCTTCACTTATATCCGTTTTAAAATCCATTTCATATAAATCAGATATAAAAATCTCATGACCTGCATCTCTTAAACCTCGTTCAAAAGATTTATATACATCATTCGTAAAACTATCTTTTGAAGGATGGCAATATACAATAAATACTTTCATACCAATACCTCTATCAAACTCCGATTTGCCGCGGTTTGCAGGGCCTCTACCAGTTATTTCCCGTGCAGGCAAATAATACTCTTGTCATAGTCTCTCAGATCCCTTTATGTGTATGTGTATGTTTATGTATATGCTTACTTCTCATCCGGATTCTTCAGAGTCCGGATATTTATCATAAATGCCACCGCCAGAACAGGTGCAAACTGGAAGAATGTTGAGATACGATAAGTAAACACAGATGAGACGAAGAAGAGGAAAGCAAAGACCGAAACAAGGATAATGATCTTTTTATCCATCCTGCGCCTCGTCGCCATAATACAAACTGCAAGTATGATCATCATCATCGGTGCAAAGCCTTCAAATACCAGGGCGGCAAAAGAATCGTCCACAGGGCCGTAAAACAGGATCAACACCAATATCTCAAGGATCCCGGCTGCCACCAGACCGCCCTGAGCAAAGGGGATCATGCCGTGATCTTTCCTGAATACCGGAATGACAAGCAGGATCGTCGATGACAGTGCAAGGACAAATTCCGTCACAAAAATGGCCGAATATATCCAATATCTGTCATGGTTCTTAATAAAGAGCAGTAAATTAGTTCCTTCGATATATATCGCGATCATAAGAAAGATGAAACTGACCGCGCATAAAACCGCGCTGAGGATCTTGAATGTCTTTTCCGATCTCACCTTATACCTCCTGAATCCTTCCCCGTTTCCTGCCAATACCCTTCTATATTATCAGATTTTCACAGTAACTTCCATAATTAACCGCTGCAGGATCAAGAGCCTTAAAACAGCAAAAAAAGCAAGAGCGCGGATTTCCTTACGGACCCGCGCTCCTGCTTCTCTTCCGCCACAAGCGATCATTCACTAATGGAAGAAGCTTATTGTATTATTCATCTCTGCAGCAAGTTCATTGAGCTTCCCTGCATCGGCATTGATAAGCTGGAATGTAGCTGACAGCTCTTCCATAGAAGCATTGGTCTCCTCTGTAGAAGCTGCATTCTCCTCTGAGATCGCTGACAGATCCTCGATGATCTGTCCGAGACCTTCCTTGGCTGAACGGAGAGTTCCGATCCTGCTTGAGATCTCTCCTGCGCTGGATACTACATTGTCGATGTTGGCTGACATCTTCTCCATATCAGACTTGGTCGCGCTCAACTGCTCACCCTGCTCTATGACATTCTCTGAAAGGACCTTCATAACATCAACGGATTCACTCGCATCCTTGATAAGCTGTGTAACGATCTCATTGATCTTGTCTGCACTCGCCTTAGACTGCTCTGCAAGATCTGATATCTCGCCTGCAACAACCGCGAATCCTCTTCCTGCCTCACCGGCTCTGGCTGCCTCAATTGAAGCATTGAGTGAAAGGAGGTTGGTCTGGGATGCGATGGAATTAATGGCATCCGTAAACTCGCTGATCGCATTGGCTGACTTATTAGTACTGTCAATTGTAGAAGCAATTGTATCAACAGACTCCGTAACCTTCTCTGAATGTCTGATGAGGTTGTTAAGAGTATCCATTGTCTCATTACATGAACCCTTCATCTCATCAGATGCATCATTAAGACTTGTTACGCTCTCTGCGATCGCCTCAACGCTCATGCCGATAGACTCTGTATCGGTAACTGCGCCCTGTATGCTGTCAGCCTGTGAAACAGCTCCCTTGGAGATATCGTCCATGGCTGCAGTGATCTGTGTCGAAGCATTGGACGCCTGATCACATGATGAAGACATATCATCACTGTCGGTACTGAGCTCGTTTGATGCTTCCTTAAGCTTACCGATGATCTTGCCGATCTCATCTATAAGAGTCTTGGTGCTCTTTCCGATGGTACCTATCTCGTCTCCTCTTGCCAGTACCTTATCATCAACAACGGTATCAAGATTACCTTCGGCAAGTGACTCAATACTGTCTGCAACACTCTGCATCTGAGCCGAAAGGATCTTGTTGAGCATAAGACCGAGAACAACAACTACAATAACTACTACCAGTGCTGCAACTATACAGAGCATTACGGCACTGTTGATTCCCTTGCTGACATCCTATGCAAGTCTTCCCGTGAAGCACATACCTATTATGGTGCCGTCCGAATTCTTAAGAGGAATATAATATCCGTAGAACTTCTGTCCTTCAATATTAAGATTGGTACCGAGATAATCCTTGCCGCCCTTAAGAGTATCATTGATAACGGCATCCGAAGCCTTGGTACCTACCAGTCTTCCCGAACCGTCCTTCTTAAGGATGGTAGTTATCAGTCTCGTATCGCCCCAGAACAAAGTATATTCAAGACCGGTCTTGTTATGGATCTCATCCATCTCCTTCTCATACTCAGCCTGTATAACTGCCTCACCCTTCATGAGCTGACCGTCTTCAGACAAAGCCCAGTCTCCGTCATACTCATAAGATAATTTACTGTCCAACTCCTCACATGCAACCTTAAGCTCCTCTTTGATAAGGTTGACATAAGTTGATTTGATCTCTGTTCTTGCTATGATCACGAGAACAATTGCAGTAGTGATGACCGATGCAAGTGCTATCATAACAAGCTTCAGGATCAGACCCAAAGATTTTTTTCCATTTTGCATAATCTCGCCCTCTCTTCCATGTTGAGTGATTTGCGCTTTATCAAGATATTGTGTTACTATAACACATCTACCGTAATAAAACTGTAATAATTATACAATAATGCGATCGATAGTAAAACCCCTCCGATTATATCCGTCAACCAGTGAACTCCGCACACCAGTCTTCCGAACACGGTCAACAGGGCGATCGCAATACTGACCACCGTTAAAATACGCCTGAGCATCGAATGCTTTATCCTGATATTGATCTCCGATATCAGGGATAACATAACACAAACGATAAGCACTGTATGCGATGACGGATATGACGCTTCCAATCCCTCATCGGTAATTACCGGCCGGTAATTGATAACCAAAAACTCGAAAACGACATAACACAGTAAAACAACCGCATAGAAAACACCAAGAATCAGGAGATCCCTGTCGACAGCCCTGATACTCCGCCTCTTAACAGCCTGTACGAGTCCCATCAGCGCAAAAAAACCGCAGACTGCAAGCGCCAGAAGACCTGTTGCTTCCGTAAGATCATACCAGAAACCGTTCTCCCCTGTCAGTTCATGAAACGGACCGTTGACGGACGCCAGTCCAACGGATGAGCCCGAAGGCCCGATGGCCTGAACGTCGACAAATCTCACGGTGACCGTAAACACTATGAAGACAACATAGAGGATCAATATCCTGATCGCACTTCTTTTTCCCTTATCCATATCAATTCCTTCCGTCTGCTGCTGCCACTATCCTGTCATCTGCCTCTTTTCTTCGGTATAACGAGTTCCTTTAAAAGTCTGGGATGGAACAGCATCACAAGCGGGAAGAGTTCCAGTCTGCCGGCCAGCATATCAAACATAAGGATAACCTTGGAAAAGCTGCTTAGGAAACTGAAGTTACAGGTCGGGCCCAGCTTGTTAAGACCGGGACCTATATTATTAATGGTGGTTATGACAGCTGTTATCGTGGTTACCAGATCTTCTCCCTCAAAGCTAATGAGAAGGATCGACGATGCAAATATCAGTATATATGTGGCCATGAACACGTTAACGGACCTGATCATCACATGTTCCGCCGGCTTGCCGTCATACAGGATCTTCTTGATGCTCCTGGGATGGATGTAGGAATTCAGCTCCTTGAGGATGGTCTTGACTATGATGACCAGACGGCTGACCTTGATACCGCCGCCCGTGCTGCCCGCACAGGCTCCGATGAACATGAGCATCAAGAGAACATACTTGGCCGTCGTATCCCATCTGTCGAAATCAACCGTAGCAAAGCCCGTGGTGGTGATTATCGACGCCACCTGGAAGGCAACATGCCTTATGGCTTCTCCCGCAGAGTCGAAGAGATTTCTCACATTGATGAATATGATGATGATCGCCGTAAGGATTATGAACAGGTAATACCTGACCTCTTCTATCTTGACGGCATCCTTGATATGCCTTATGAGGATCAGATAATAGACATTGAAATTGATGCCGAACATTATCATGAATACGGTCACTACCCACTGCACATAGGGACTGTAACCAGCTAAGGAATCTCCCCTTATGGCAAATCCGCCGGTTCCGGCAGTGCCGAACGCAAGAGTTATCGAATCAAATACGGGACAGCCTCCGACAGCAAGGAGAACGACCTCGGCCAATGTCATCGCTGCATATATGAGGTACAGATATCTGGCTGATGCCTTGATCTTGGGCACGAGCTTACCCACCGACGGTCCCGGAGATTCAGCCTTCATGAGATTGATCGTGGATCCGCCGCTTAAAGATACGATAGATAAGAGGAATACCAGTACGCCCATTCCTCCGATCCAATGCGTCCCGCTTCTCCAGAACAGCGATGCATGTGACAGGCTCTCTATGTCATTCAATATGCTGGATCCGGTGGTGGTAAATCCCGACACGGTCTCAAAGCATGCATCGACAAACTTCGGTATCTCTCCCGTGAAATAGAAGGGAAGGGCCCCGATGATACTCATGAGTATCCAGCCTAAGGCTGTCGTTACACAGCCTTCCTTAAGAAAAAGATTCTTATCTTCAGGTTTTTTTAGTCCTAAGAGTACTCCGGCCGCAGCCGAACACAGAGCGACCGCAAGATATGTCCATCCTTCCGGCTCCCTGTATATAAGGGCAATGATACACGGAAGCAGCAGAAAAGCCGCCTCTATCTTCATGATATGCCCTAAAATGACTCTGATCATGGAATTGTTCATAATACTGCCTTTATCTTTCCGTCCCGTTCCTCTGTCCGATCATTCATGCAAAAACTATTGCAATATGTCCTGTATATCCCGGAATCCCGTATTAGCGGTAACCACCATCACCGTATCTCCGACACGGATCTCATCATCACCGCCGGGGAATATAATATTGTTATGCCTGCGGATAAAAGCGATTCGCAGATTATTCTTAAGCTTAAGTTCGGAAAGCTTCCTGCCTGTTACGGCCGTCTCATTTTCCACAATGAATTCTATGGCTTCTGCTCTTGAACCGAATATATGATACAGCGTTTCTATATTGCAATCCATGGAGTTCTGTCTGGCTCTGACATATGCGACTATGGCCTCAGACATGATGAATTTGGGGAAGAATACGCTTCCGAGATCCAGATTATGCACGATGCTTCCGAAATTGTTACGCGATATCCTGGTTATGACCTTGGCCTGTGAGACCTGCTTGGCATACATGCTTAAGATTATATTCTCTTCATCTATGCCTGTCAGAGGGATAAATGCCTGAGTTGTCTCAAGTCCCGCTTCCTTAAGCACTTCCTCATTCGTACCGTCATCATTGATGATCACGGCCTTCGGGAGCATGATGCTTAAGTTCTCGCATTTAGCCACATCACGTTCTATGATACTCACCTGTATCCCTGCTCTTAACAAAAGATCAGCGAGATAGTATGCGTCCTTACCGCCTCCGACTATAAGTGCATCCTTGATCGGAGCCCACTTTAATCCTATCTTGCTTAAAAAACCTCTTGCATCCTTACGTGTTGCCACAAAACTTATATGGTCTCCGCCTCTTAGGATAAACTGTCCTGAAGGGATATGTACCTCTCCTTCACGCTCAACCGCACAGATGACCACATTGGAGGTAACATCCCGGCCCAGATCCATGATCTTCATGCCGTCTAACGTATTACCCTCAGTTATGCGAATCTTGATCATCTCAACCTGACCGTGGGCAAAAGACGAAACCTCTTCCGCCATCGGGAGCGAAAGAGTTCTTGACATGACCTTGGCGGCTTCATACTCGGGATTGATGATCATCTGAAGTCCGAGCTTGTCCTTGAGGAACGGTGCTTCCTTGCTGTATTCCGGAGTATGGACTCTGGCTATGGTGACACATTTGCCTTCCCGCTTGGCCACCGTACAGCATAACAGATTAAGTTCATCCGAATCCGTGACCGCGATGAACAGATCGGCCGAATCAATGCCTGCCTCTACCTGTACGCTGTAGCTGGCACCGTTGCCGACAACACCCATTACATCGTACATGTTGGTGACTGCCTGTATCTTGGCATCATCCCTGTCTATGATCGTTATATCATGACCTTCGCCCGAAAGCCTCTCGACCAGTGCGGAACCTGCCTTGCCGCAGCCTACGATTATAATGCTCATTCCACTCTTCTGTGTCTTGTTATTACCGAACATATCTACTCCTTATTTAACGAAATAATGCCGTTCCTTTCGACGCTTTGCGTCGAAAGGTTGACTTACTTTGTCAAATCCTATTTGACAAAGTAATGTCTCGCGATCCACTTGGAAAGACCGTCCAGACCGGGATATACGATCCTCTCACTCATGTTGAGCTGATCCAGCATATCTCTTACTCTCCACCTGAGTTCCGCGGCTATGATGTACTTGACCGTATTGACGGTCCGCCGGCACAGGAACTCTTCTATATCATCCATCTCCATCGGTACCAGTGAGAAGAAGGAATATTGATTGACTATCCTCGAATTGATGGACGGAGGTTCTATTATGATCATGGCATCCTTGCCCATATCGGCATCATACTGCTCAAGTCTTCCCGTAATACCTCCCAGCATATCCACGGAAAAAATGGTGGACTGCGTCTTATTCACGACCGCGCGGTAATTGTCCGGAAGGAGCGAATACATCTCGTTCATATCTATGCGCCATACCATACAGTCATGGTCATCCATCTGCTCCATGTCCTTCTCGCTTACTGCAAAATGAAGACCTACCAGAGCCGAATGTGTCCAGTCAAGGAGTCTGGTGGGCAGACCGTAGTGCTGTCCCAGGATCATCTGTCTCCATACTGATTGGGCAATGGTAGGTTCACCGATGACGGCATATTTGGCAAAGTTCTCCAGAATGGCGGGCTCCAGCGTTTTCTGCAGATGCTTGCAGTTACGATGAAGGCTCGTCTCCATCTTGAATGCCGTGTTGGGCATCCCTCTGTAGAGGTAGGAACTTCTGTTACGATGCAGGTCTTCTCTGTAATCCTGCTCCGTAAGAAGAGGAAGTAACTCTTCAAGAGATGTTATTCTTACTTCTTTGATCATAAATTAAGCCTCTGTCTGTCATACAGACTTACAAAGCAACAGTCAGTGTGTCCGCCCCGGCGGGCAGGACATTATAAAACCGAGAGACTGAAAGTCCCTCGGTTTTTAATTCTACCACATTTTGAACTTATTTAACAGTTACGTTGGTTATATGAGGATTGATGCCTTCATACCAGTACAGGAAGCCTTCCATATCGACCGTCTCGCCTATGTTAAGCGCTTCAACAGCCTTATATACTTCCGTATCCGCACCTGTGAGGTAAGACTCAACGGTAAAAGTATATGTCGATCCGTTGTATGAAGCATTGAAGTAGAGGTCGTCACCCTGAGAACCGGAATCATCGTACTTGTACATAAAGGCCTTGCCGTTGCCGGCGTCCTCGATCTTCATTCCCTTAAATGCCACGAACTTGTTCTGCTCATCGATTATCGAATCAGAACCCAAGAGTGATGTGACATCCTTGGCGGGTGCGATATAGCTTCCGTTCTCTATCTCTATGGTCGCATCGGCGATCTCAACCTCGCCTGACCACTCTGACTTGTAGCCCGTAGCCTTGATCTTGGTGCCCTGCGCAAGCTTGTTGTATACATCTTCCGTGCACTGAGCGTTGTATAAGAAGTAAGCGCCTTCCTTGTCCTGAGTATAGAGAGTGGCAACACCTACTCCTTCATTCTCCCACCATCCCTGCTTGGCCTGGATATAAGCCTCAATTGTCACTTCGGAGTCAAGCGGAGCCTTTGCATATTCCTCATATGTCATAACTCCTTCCGACTTCTTGTCAGTGTCACTCTTACCGCAGCCCGTAAGAACAGTGGCTGCAACCATTGCAGAGATAAGTATCATGCTGATGATCTTATTCTTCATATTCTCCTCCTTAAATGTCCGATCATTCGTTTTAATGGATATGATCATAGAACGCTGTAATGCCGGTAACCGTTCCGTTATTCCACAGGTGTTCCGCATCCCATGCAGAACTTGCTGTCCGGATTGACTTCCTTGCCGCATTTAGAACAGAATCTGGCGCCGGGATTCGCATTGGCAGCCGAAGGTGCCGCTGCCGGGCTTACCATACTCGGATATGAACTTACCGAATAGATCGAAGATGACTGTCCGCTGTATGCCCTGTATGCAAACCAGAGATAAACGCAGATCTGCGCAATGAGCAGAATGTACGAGATCTTGCTGTTGACCTTGAGGAATCCGCTCCTGTCATCCCATATCATGGCAACGAAGTCTTCAACGATATCCTGAACGGCAAAAATGATCTGAAAAACAATAAATGTCTTGATAGCCTTTCCGCACTGCTGCTTGATGACGCTGTCCTCGCCGTACTTGATCAGTACTGCTATTGCCAGTCCGATCATCAACAACGGAGAAAACAGACCGCTGATAAAAATCAGAGCCAAAATCAATTCCTTCCTGATCCCAAATAATTCTCTCATTGTTCCTCTTCCTTTCGTGAAACGTCTTAATTATGTTAACTGCTATGCGGCATGTACTCATTCCACTGTCTCAAAGAATTATACTCACTCACATATGCAGTGTCAACAAAAGAATAGTCATGGAAACTCCCCATCAGGTTCTCTTTCTTCGCATATTGATAAGATACAGGATTATCATTACCCAGATCACCGCCAGGATGATGATAAGGCTGCGGGTGGCAGCCGGAAGCGGACCCATATCCCTGTCGGTTGTATCGGCACCTGCAGCCGTGGCGGAATCAAGCCTGTAGAGAGACCGCATATTGTTATAAAGCTTGTCTATAAAGGCATCATCCACCGTGATCTTGCGGCGTCTTGCCTTCGTGACTTCCTCTATCATCTGGCCCGAGGCGTCTCGAAGCGATGCAGAGCCGTTGAACACGGGCGTCACAAATGTCTTATCCGAATTGTCAAGCAGGAGTTCGGTTGCCCGGATCTTGACATCATAATGTTCCTTATTATCTTCTCCTGCACGACTCAGATAGTCCGTATATGAAGCATCTTCTCTGGCTCTTGTCGTAACGGGAGTATAGCCTTCAGTCTCTGCATAGGCTGTCTGTACGTCATTGGTAAGCATATACTGGGCAAATAGCCATGAAGCCAGGACTTCTTCATTATCGGGTTTGTTGAATACACAGATCGACGGTCCCTGCGATATCATGGAGATATTGTCCGTATCAAACTGCGGGACCGGACGGACTGCCGTCTCGAAGTCAACCTTCTTGGACTCATGTATATCGGATAACGGCGCCTTGGATCCCATCCATGTGGCTCCTGCCGTGGAATCTATGGCAAAGAGGCACTGGCCTGCGTTAAGGAAATTGCCGGGGTAACTTGATATCTTGAATGTGGAGAATGCGCCGGTCTCCGCATGTGACGCTACTGTAAAAAGAAGTTCTCTTGTCGTATCGTTGAATATGCCTATCTCACCCTCGGGTGTGGAATAAGGAGCATCAAGTTCGTGAAGCATCTGTATCATCATATTGTCGGTAGACTTATAGATGAACGGGATCAGCACCTTCTGACCGTTCACCTTGAAGTTGCCGTCTGCATCCTTCTCCATCGCCTTCTCGGATACTTCCCAGACATAATCCCATGTCAGAACATCAGGGACTTCATATCCCAGCTTCTCCACATATGTCTTATTGATGTAGCATGCTTCGGTGGAACGCATATAGGGAAGGGCATATGTCGCATCACCTATCCTGCACTCATTTAAAAACTGGGGAACTATCTCATCGGTCCTTACGGAGTCAAACTTAACTTTATAACCGCCTAGACCGTACTCGGGATCCGACATAAGATCGTCGAGCGCAACGACCGTATTGTCTCCCGTCATATAGGTCGCTATGTGATCGGGGTACGTGATACATACATTGGGTGTTGTCCCCGTCGAGATATTGGTTATGACATCGTTATATATCTTGCCGTAATCTGTATAGAGTCTCAGGTCCACTTTGATGTTCGGATAGACTTCCATGAAGTCGGCAATGGCCTTCTTATATATGTCCGTCTGGGTCTTGTTGGTATCATTCTTGGCCCAGAAAGTTATATTATAGGTTCCTGCTTCATCGAACTCTTCGGGCATGGCAAACGGCTCCATGCCTTTGCGGCCGTGGCATCCGGTAAGGAGGAGAGCGAAAAATGACACGAGTGTCATTATCGCTGCGGCTCTGCCTCGCGGTGTTCGCCTGAGGGGGCGTGTTCTTCGATATGCGGTTGACTTAAGCGCTCTGTTTTTTACCCTGATCATCCCTTGATACCTCCTCTGGAGACACCTGCCATGATCTTCTTGTGAAATACAAGGAAGAGGATGATAAGCGGAACGGATATGGCAACGACCGCCGCCATCATCGCGGGGATATTCTCGCGGCCGAAGCCGTTCTCGCGGATGGACTGGATGCCGTTGCTGACAAGGAAGTAGTTCTCGTCATCAGTGATGAGGCGCGGCCATACATATGAGTTCCAGCATTCGATGACCTTAAGGATTATGATCGTGACTATGGTGGGCTGCGAGATCGGTATCATCACCTTCCAGAGATACTTAAAATCCGATGTACCGTCCACCTTGGCCGCCTTGTAGAGCTCCTCCGGGATCATCTCGAAGTTCTCCTTGAGAAGATATATATAGAAGACCGATGTGACCGACGGAAGGATGAGGCCTAAGAATGTATTGCGCATATTGAGGTTGGTGATCGTCACAAAGTTGGTGATGATCACAAGCTCGTTGGGGATCATCATAAGGGCTAAGAAGAAGGCGAAAAGTGCGCTCCTGCCCTTAAAATCTATGCGGGCAAATGCATAGGCGGACAGAATGATGACGATCATCATAAGACCGGTCGTCACCAGTGTAAAGATAATGGTGTTGACAAAGTATCTGCCCAAGGGTACTGCAGTAAATGCATTGACATAGTTCTCAAAAGTGGGATCGGCCGCATAGAACCTGGGGATGTATTCCCCGTTATATGATGCATAGCTCTTGATCGATGTGAGCAGCATCCAATAAAAAGGGAACAGAACTATGAGACCCCAGACTGTGAGTAAAATATATGTGATTGTCGATCTGATCCTTCTTGTGTTCTTCATGATAATCTTTCCGCAATACCCCGGTCGCGTCCCGTGTACGGGCGGCTCTTTCTACTGTGTCATTGCCTTTTTACTGATGAGCAGGTTGATGACCGTTATCGTAAATACTATCGCAAACAATATTAGCGCCGCAGCAGATGCATAGGACGGATAGCCTCCGCTGTTGCCGTAGAGCATGTCATATACATAGCCGACTATCGTGTTCATTCCGGCGCTGTTAAGGTCGGTACCGAAGAGCGCGACCTCATCGCTGTATGCCTTGAAAGCACCTATAAAGCCCGTAATGATCAGGTAGAAGATCGTGGATGATATCATGGGCAGCGTGATCCTGTAGAATATCCTGAACGGACTCGTGCCGTCCACTCTGGCGGCCTTGTAGTAATCCTGATTGACTGATGCGAGTGCACTTGTAAGGATCAGTATCTTAAACGGAATGACAACCCAAATCGTATAGATACACATCACCATTATCTTGGCCCAATAAGGTCCGTCTATGAAATCTATGCTCTTTCCTCCGAAAGCGTTGATAAGCAGATTGATGAGCCCGTCCGAATATGCGGTCTTCTTAAAGAGGACCATGAATACAAGACCGACTGCAAGCGTGTTGGTCACATAAGGCAGGAAATAAACAGTCTGGAACAGACTCTGAACCTTACCGATCGAGCTTAATCCCAGAGATATAAGAAGTGCCAGACCCGTAGATACGGGCACTGTTATGATCACTATGATGAACGTGTTCTTAAGAGCCTGCACAAAGTATGTATCATGCAGCACGTACGAATAGTTGAAAAAACCGTAGCCCGAATAAACCTGTGAAGCAAAGTTGTAATTCTCTTCGACGGAATAGATGAGCACGTCGATAAGAGGGTATACCATGAATACCCCGAGGAAAAGTATCGCCGGCAGCATATAGAGCCAGCCTGTTAAGTTATGATCAAGACGCAGTTTCTTCATCGTATCACTTCTTCCGTCTGTGCGTCGAATACATGAACCTTATTCGGCTTAAGCGAAAATCTCACCTTATCCTTTGATTCATCCACATCATTCTCGGCACTTATTATCGAACGGACGCAGACAGTTCCGGCCTCCGTTGCGGCATCATGGAATGAAACGACACTGATGTCACGTCCCATCACCTCCACACGATCGAGTCTGCATTCCAACGGTCCGTTCTCCTCAAGGATAAAACCTTCGGGCCTTATGCCTATGAAGACCTCTCTGTCGGGAGAGTCGATATCCATTACCTTCGAATCGCTTATATACAGGCCTTTGTTCCGGATATATCCCTTGAATACATTGATCGCGGGTGTACCCAGGAATTTGGCCACAAACAGGTTCACCGGCTTATCATACACTTCCTGAGGCCTGCCGACCTGATGTATCCGCCCCGACTTCATGACCACTATCATATCCGAGATGCTCATCGCCTCTTCCTGATCGTGAGTTACGAATATGGTGGTGATCCCGGTCTCTCTCTGTATACGCCTTATCTCTTCCCTGGTCTGAAGCCTCAGTCTGGCATCGAGATTGGACAGGGGCTCATCAAGCAGCAATATCTTCGGTCTCTTGACAAGCGCTCTGGCTATGGCCACTCTCTGCTGCTGACCGCCCGACATCTCCTTGGGCTTACGCGCCATTAGAGCTTCTATCTGTACAAGCTTGGCCGCCTCAAGTGCCTTGGCGCTCATCTCTTCCTTCGTAAGCTTCTTATCCCCCTTGAAATTCTCCAACGGGAAGGTGATATTCTTCTCAACCGTCATATGGGGATAAAGCGCATAATTCTGGAACACCATCCCCACGCCTCTTTCTTCGGGCGGAAGATCCGTCACGTCCTCATCGCCGAAGAAGATCTGCCCGCGGGTGGGTTTCTCCAGGCCGCAGATAAGGTTAAGCGCCGTACTTTTACCGCATCCTGAAGGACCCAGCAATCCGACGAGCTTACCGTCCGGTATCTCTATATTGAAGTCGTCGACTGCCACGACCTCAGTCTTATCCTTTTTATCCCTGCTCGGGAATATCTTGGTCAATTCCCTAAGTACTACTTTCATAATCTCTTCTCTCCGTGATCGGGGAATCTCACTATCTGCCTCTTTTCCAAGTATACACAACTTCCGCCCATCCTACAATGACATTATACGCTTACGGACTCAGCTCCGTCCGCAGTTTGTACTGTTAAAAAACGCCCGCGACTCAATGTTCACGGGCGTTTAGATCACTTATTAACCTGTACGGACACTGCTTATTCCCTCTTGGTTCCGCAGTTGGGGCAGAAATCCGAATCCGGACCCAATTCAGTGCCGCAGTTTGCGCAGAACTGCTTGGCCGGTGCAGCGGGCGCGGGAGCCTCTTCGAATTTGGTTCCGCAGATATTACAGAACTTGGCATCAGCGCTTAATCCTCTGCCGCAGTTAGGACAGAACTTACCGGGAGCGGCATTGGTCCCTGCAAGCATGGGCTGAACCATTCCTACATTGTCGCTTCCCAACATATTGGCGATCTTTTCACGATTAGCCCATACGACAACCGCTAAAAGCGCAAGGATGAAACCCCAGACGGGTGCGCCTGTCATCTTGACGATCTTATCATCCATATCGAGTTCCATCTCGCAGTAGTTGTTGATCCCGATCGATGCAACTCCGAACAGTATCCACCATATAAGACTTATGATGACACACGAGATTCCGAGTACCTTCTTGTCTCCGATGTGTGACAGTATGATCACTGCTCCGACAGCAAGAGATACGATGAACAGTATTACCATGGCGATGAAGAATCCCTTGACCTGTCCTACAGCGTCGAGAAGATCGTCCATATATCCGCCGAGGAAATATGACAGTTCCTCGTTATCCTCTATCTCACCGGCAAGCTTTATGAATGTAGGACCGGCAGTCGCCAGCTCACTCGGAGCTATCTTGGCATCCTGTACGACCTTTGCGACTTTCTTGAACTGCTTCGCAAGCTTCTTGGCGCTGAGATCTACACCCCAGGTATCAAGAGTATCCTGATAATCCTCCAGTTCTTCCTTGGTGAACGTATACTGCTTGATCACGGATTTCATATTGCTCTGTACTGATTTTCTCACGCTCTTATCCGCAATTGTCAGCGAACCCTGAAAGAGCATGATAAGCGACAAGGCCACCAGTACAATACTTACGATCTTGCAGACTGTTTTTGCAGTTTCCTTACTCATATGCACCCTCTCCTTTTAATTCTCACTTACATTGTTCTCATAATTATATCGATCTATTACTCTCGTAACTTCCTCCGAGAACATGGAATCGATATTCTCATATCCGTAGAAGTAATACTTCTTGAATGAGCCCCATGACTTCACGGTCGTCTCAAATCCGAAACTGTTGTATGTCACTTCATATCTGCTCAGATCGACTGAACATGTACCGTCCTCCATCGTCATGATGTCTGAGAACTTGACCGTATAATAGAATTCCGCCGTTCCTTCATAGTCATCATCGGGAAGGGAGATATTGGCCGATACCTTGTAGACAAGTATGAGGCGGTTCACGTCAGACCATGTACCACTGTCCTTGCTCATCAGGAAATAGTTACCGATGTATTCAGAACCGGCAAGCTTAACTTCATCATTCCAGTTGCTTGCAGCCTGAGAAGCGATCTTGTCTTCCGCCTCTTTCTTCATCTTATTAAGCATATCATCAGGTATATCCGATGCGCTTCCTACATAACTTGCAAGCCCTTCAACGGTATATGTCTTGGACATCTCCTTGGGAAGACGCTTGTACTGCATTGCATATTCCTCTTCTGAATACCAGTCATAGTCAACCGTTACGGTTACGGTATCACCGTTTTTAAGTCCGTCTGTAGTATCGATCCTGTAATAAAGTCCGTTGTTGGGGTAATCCTTGATCTCTGCTCTTCCGTTCGGAGCAATACCCGTAAACTCAACCTCGATCTCTGCAAAAGGATCAAAGAGATCTATGAGATCAAGATCTTCTACCGTAAAATCCTTATCTTCAGCCACGATCTTGACATTGAAAGCCTTCTTGGCCAGTTCCACGGCCTCTTCCGATGACATATCATCCGTTGAGAAATCCCACTTATATGTCACTGTATCACCGTTATGCAGCTTGGTGATATCTTCGCCGCCGGCTGTAAGCTCACCTTTTCCATTGGTATAAAGAGCTACGAACAGCTCACAGATATCCCTTCCCTTCTTGAAGCTGTAATCCCCGCGTTCTATCTCTCTCTTAAAATCATCATCCTCCTTTAAGAGCTTCTTGATACTCTTATCGGGTTTGATCTTGGTCTTATAATCAGCTATAAACTTATCGGAGTCAAACTCGGCCGAAGCCGTACCGTATCCGTCATAACCCTCATAATCAACCGTAACATAATCATTAAGATTGATCGTTGTCTTCTTAAGCTTAAGAACCAGTGTGATACCGAGTACTATCAACAGTATCGCAACCAATCCTGCTATGATCTGTACGATCGGAAAGCTCTTCTTAACAGTATCCGTACCTGTTACGGTGCCTGTGCCTACAGGATCTACAGCCCCGTTAACTGCTTCTCCGCCGAACGAAGCCCCGCATTTGGGACAAAACTTGGCAGTTTCGGGAATCTCCGCCCCACATTTGTTACAAAACATTCTTATGCCTCCTTAAACATCCAGTTCTCGTACCTGAGGGTACTATTTTCCTATATCTCAAAATTATAGCATTATGCCTCATCATTTTCAATCACTTGCTTTCTATTATTATATATAGGAGCAAAAATAAACAATGCCGCTAAGATACTGCATAAAAGTGACCTCGGTATATTACTCCATTCTATCACCTGATTCTGCAGGGAATCGCTTTGTCCTCCGAGGAACAGGGCCGCAAGATTGTTATTGATATAATGGATGATGATCGGAACCCACATATTCCCTGTCTTCATATACGAATAGCCGAAGAAGATCGCAAGGACCACGCAGGTTACTATCTGGGTTACGAACGCCTGAGGGCCGTATCCTTTTGCATAGAACATAAAGTCAACGCATATATGCCAGATTGCCCAGACAATTCCGAGCAGGAGAACACCTGCACGTTTGCCCAGTTTTTCCTGCATGACGGGCTGCAGATAATATCTCCACCCGTATTCCTCTCCGAAAAATGCGATAAACGAGAAAAAGAAATTAACGGGAAGCGAAGTCAATGAAAGCCAGAAGGTCGCTGTCGAAAACAGTTCCTTAAGCTGCGGAACCACGGTTGATGTTCCGGTTGTTATATACTCCAGTCCGCCCCCTATGGCGAGACGGCTTAAGAACAGCAGAATAAACAGTATGACCACTGCTATACTCGTTCCGATATTCTTATGTGACATGCCGGCATTCTCACGCTTTTCGCTTCCGCATGTCCAGAAGAATATATAGGCAATTATACTTCCTATCATCACCGGGAACTGGCTGATCAGATTCCACATAGCGACCGGAGCTGCGCCGGTATCGATCGAATCAAGCGGTATCAGCACCGATAATATGCTTATGACGATAAGTACGGCCGTAGTGATCAGAACAGTGATATAAGCACCCATGGGCAGCTTGCTCTTATCTTCTTTGGTGATAAGCTTACCCAGTATAACTCCGCATGCGGGATACATCATCTGCGTGTTGACAAATGCCGTGATATCATACTCTTTCCTAAATCCGAAGTACATCACAATACTCATCAGCGCTGTTACGCCGTATGCTATCGCAATGTATATCCACAACTTTTTCTTTTCACTCATGATCGTTATCTCTCCTCTCTATCCCCGTATTATAGGTTTTTTTAATGTTCGTTTCAAGTTGATCGTCCGGCTCTCTTTTGATCCGCACAGAAAAAGCGCCGGTCTTAAGACCGGCGCCATTGCATTTGGGTTAAGGAAGAAATACCCCCGTTTGGGGTTAACTGCCGGCGAACCGGCTGTTATGGAAGGTATTTCTTTCTTATTGGGGTATAGCAAAAAACTACAAAATGTATTGGGGGGTTACATCTAGTATAATATCCCAACTGCCCCTGTACAACAATACTTCACTTGAACAAAATTTACAAAAACTGTGCTCTGAATTTGTGCAATATACACAAACGAAATCGATTAAGAGAGCTCATTGCGTATGATTCTTGTATATATCCACATGATCATATATACATCTCCAGGCGCTGTGGGCATTGACCGTAACAGCTATATAATTACGTCCCGAGTCCGATGTATAATAGCTTGCCGCGCAGTTTCGCGATTCCACCACAAAACCCGTTTTGGCACCGATGACCTCTCCGCCCGTATCCTTATCCTCGATACGTCTTAAGAACCAGTTGGATATCTCTATACCGTCAGGATGCTCCGTCGTCGCCGTCGTCGTATACTTATGCGCTGACAGCACCTGCCTGCAATACTCATTATCCATAGCTGCATTCATTATCTTGGCCATATCCTCGCATGTGGAATAATTATTCTCATCATGAGAACCCGAAACGTTGGCAAAATGAGTCGTTCCCGCGATCCCGAGAGCCTCTGCCCTTTCATTCATCATGTCCACGAAGTCTTCCATGCTGCCGGCCACCTGTATGGCCAGTTCTGCTGCCGCATCGGCTCCCGACGGGAGGATGGTGCCATAGCATAAGTCCTCAATCGTCACCTGCTCATCTATTGCAAAATTGACCGCGCTTAACTTCTTGCTGTAAGCGTAATTGGTCGCCGTAGATGAGACGGGCACCTTTGCATTAAAGTCATCTGTATTCTCAACAGCCACCAAAAGAGTCATTATCTTCGTCATTGATGCCGGATATATCCTTGTCTTATAGTCGACGCCGCCTGTGATCTGTCCATTGTCCACGTCCACAAGGATGGAATACAGACTTGTCATATCATCGCCTGTAAGGTTCTCCACATTGTCCGCTTCGCTGTATGTATAGGTGCGGCCTATCGATGAGCGGTTATCAATCTCGGGCTTATCCGTCTTGACCTCTTTATCATCCTCCGATACGGAGGGCTGAATGACTATCCCGCCCTGTCCCGTGGCCTGGCTGATATTCACTTCCGTACTTATATCCGCGGCTTTATCCCTGCCGTGCAACATCTGTGTGATCAGAACAACGACTATGACTAAAATGGCAATGCCCGATACAAGCAACAACCATTGCCTGATACGGGCTATCTTCTGTCTGCGTTTCATCACAGCTATTCTCTTGTTCCATTCGGCTCTGTCTCTCCTAACCGAACCTTCCGCCATTACTAACTCCTGTATATCCGGGTCTTATGAAGCCTGTCGCTTCCGCCCTTTTTACTTATTGTCCTTCTTCTTGGCTTTCTTAGGTTTATTAAGCGCAGCTCTTCTCTTGGAGCCTGCTCTTCCGTGCCTTAATACGACCGCTCCGCCGGGTTCCACTATAACCTTAAGAATACCGTCCTCGTCCCTTGTGCTCCGCCCGCGGGTCCTGAACCCGTCCCGGTCAGTACGAAGCTTAATGCGGTATTTTTTGCCCCTGCCTATGCCTAACATCCATACCGGAAGCTTGTACTCCATGGCCACGTTCATCGTATTGACGATAACTACGCTCGCTTCTCTCTTATATACTCTGCCGTATGCAACAGAACCCTTGTAAACCGGGAGTTTGATGAGTGAACCGAACTTAAGCTCCGGGCATACCTTATGAAGCCTGATCGCCTTCTTATGGAAGGAGAGCAGGTCCTGATCTTCATTACCCCAGGGATAGGGACGTCTGTTGTCCGGATCCGTAAATCCCGCAAGGCCGGCCTCATCTCCGTAATAGAGTGTGGGCGCGCCAATCCAGGTCATCTGCATCACGACAGCCTGTCTCATAACAGATTTGTCGGCACCTTCACTCGCCGCATCCTTACCGAGCTTGTCCACTCTTCCCACATTGTGAGTGGTACGTGTCAGGAATCTCGAATGATCATGGTTGCTGAGTTCATTCATTGCCGTCTGCAGAGAAGGCATGGAGAATCTTGCACTGCTCCTTGCCATGCTGTCCCAGAAAGCATCCGTATCACCGATAAGCTCGGGCTTATACTCATCACTGTGCTTCTCTATGCCTGTTAAGAACCACGATACGGGCTCCATAAAAGCATCATAATTCATGACGGTATCCCACTGTCCGCCGCTTAACCATTCCGTAGCATCGCCGTAGTGCTCAGCCAAGATTATCGCATCGGGATTGGCTTCCTTCACGGTCTTACGGAAGTCCTGCCAGAATCTGTGATTGGTCTCGGGATCGGGACCCAGATCTGCAGCCACATCCAGACGCCATCCGTCAGCATTGTAAGGCTCTGATACCCACTTGGCACCTATACCCAGTATGTAATCATACAATTCCTTACAGTTGTAATTAAGCTTGGGAAGAGTATCATAATCCCACCATGCATCATAGTCCTTATTGTACGGCCAGTTTTCGCTCTTATATGTGAAATAGTCATGATAAGGACTCGTCTTCTCTATATACGCTCCCTTGGAATAACCGGCAGCATTCTCATATATGAGTTCTCTATCGATCCACTTGTTGAATGAGCCGCAGTGATTGAAGACGCCGTCTAAGATCACTCTTATGCCCCTGTTGTGAGCTTCCGTTGTAAGCTTACAGAACAGTTCGTTGGAGGCTTCCAGATTCTCCCTGCCCGATACTCTCGTTATGAACCGCTTGGCCTCGATATTACCTTTCTCAGCAGAATCAAGCAAATTGCCCTCATCTTTTACAATGACGCCGAAATGCGGATCGACATGATCATAATCCGCAGTATCATACTTATGATTGGAAGGGGATACGAAGATGGGATTAAGGTATATGACCTCAACTCCGAGCTTCTTGAGATAATCCAGCTTGTCTATTACGCCCTGAAGGTCTCCGCCGTAGTGCTCGACAGTTCCGTCTTCAATGTCTTCATCCCATTCCTTGTGGCAAACCAGCTTGTCTATATACTTATATTCACCCGTCAGTACATCATTGGACTTGTCACCGTTGCAGAACCTGTCCACATAGATCTGATAGAAAACCGCGCCCTTGGCCCAGTCAGGAGTCTTATAGCCGGGTATCACTCTGAAACGGCATTCATCATCCAGGGCATCCGGATTGCCCGTCTCCTTTGTCACGCCGCGATAGTCGTATATATAGTCCTCTTCCTCGATCGTAACCCTGAAGTAATACCTGATCATATGGTCACTTAAGGTCACCCTGGCTTCGTAGAATTCAAACTCATCCTTACGACCCTTTCTCTTCATGGATAATATCTCATCATCCACGATGATCTGCGCCTTCTCGACCACCTTGCGGGGTGTTCTGAGCCTGATCTTAAGAGTCTCGCCTGCTGCCGGCTCAACGTTGGATATATATTCTGATGTGGTATCTGAATAGATCAGTCGCGTTAATTTTTCGTCCATGTCATCACGTCTCTTATCGATCGAATAATGCCTCAAACTCTTCTCTGCCTATACGTTCCTTCTCCATAAGAAGTGCTGCACTCCTGTCAAGCACATCCCTGTTCTCAAGGATGATATCCTTGGCCTTTCTGTAGCAGTCTTCTATTATAGACTTAACTTCCTTATCGATCTCACCCGTGATGTATTCACTGTGAGACCTGGGATGAGCCAGATCCCTTCCGATGAAGACTTCCTCATCCTCATCATCATAATTGATGACACCGATATTCTCGGACATACCGTACTTGGTCACCATCTTACGTGCTTCTCTTGTGGCTCTCTTGATATCATTGGAAGCTCCCGTCGTGATGTCGCCGAAGATTATCTCCTCAGCTATACGTCCGCCCAGAAGGACCATGATATCCTGAAGCATACTGCCCTTGGTCTTGAACATGTCATCTCTCTCCGGCAGAGGCATGGTATAGCCTGCAGCTCCGGGACCGGTGGGAATGATCGATATGGTATATACGGGGTCCATATCGGGAAGAACATGGAAGAGGATGGCATGTCCCGATTCATGATATGCCGTGATCTTCTTCTCCTTATCCGATATGACTCTGCTCTTCTTCTCCGATCCGATACCGACCTTGATGAAGGACTTACGTATATCCTCCATGGTGATAAATCCTCTGTTGTCTCTTGCTGCCACTATGGCTGATTCATTGAGGAGGTTCTCAAGATCAGCTCCGGTAAAGCCCGCCGTGGTCTGCGCAACCTGCTTAAGGTCAACATCTTCTGCCAGCGGCTTGTTCCTGGCATGTATCTTAAGTATATCTTCTCTGCCCTTAACATCCGGGGAACCTACGGATATCTTACGATCGAATCTTCCCGGTCTTAAGATTGCCGGATCCAGTATATCTACTCTGTTGGTGGCTGCCATGACTATTATGCCTTCATTGACGCCGAAACCGTCCATCTCGACAAGCATCTGATTGAGTGTCTGCTCTCTCTCATCATGTCCGCCGCCCATACCGGTTCCTCTGCGTCTTGCAACGGCATCTATCTCATCAATAAAAATGATACAGGGGCTGCTCTTCTTGGCTTCGGCAAACAGGTCTCTTACTCTCGAAGCACCCACGCCCACGAACATCTCGACAAAGTCAGAACCTGAGATTGAGAAGAAAGGTACGCCGGCTTCTCCTGCGACTGCCTTGGCAAGTAAGGTCTTACCTGTACCGGGAGCACCCTCAAGGAGAATGCCCTTGGGGATCCTGGCACCGACCTTGGTATATTTCTCGGGGCTCTTAAGGAAATCTATTATCTCCTCAAGGTCTTCCTTTTCCTCTCTTAAGCCCGCAACATCCTCAAGCTTGGTCTTGGTATCTTCATCCAGCTTGGCACGGCTCTTGCCGAAGTTCATCATCTTGTTGCCGCCGGCTGCAGGACCTCCGCTCATCATGAAGAATAAGAGGACTACTATGGCTATTATCGACAGGACAGGTATCCCGTAAGCTATTATCACGCTCTCTTTGGGGACATTCTGAACAACGGGATCTATATTATATGATGCAAGAAGATCCTGTATCTCATCCACGTTAGTAACGTTGAGTTCCCTGTGATCACCGTTCTTAAGCTCTATGTCGAGCACACCGGTCGGAACTTCCGTATTGGGATTGATCTCGACATTTAATACGTTACCCGCCTTCAGATCAAGTTCAAATGCTCCCCTGGTATATACATTGCCTATGGCCTTATTGGATGCATACCACACCATCATAAGTGCGGCCACAAGTATCAATACAAAATAGAAATTAAATGTCCTGTTTTTCTTACCCATAATAAATCAATTCCCGATTATTCCTTACCTTTACTCCTGACAAACGATCAATCAAACTTAACCACTCCGATGTACGGAAGATTACGATATCTCTGATCATAATCAAGACCATATCCAACCACAAATTCATCCGGTATCTCAAATCCCGTATAATCCACCTTGACATCAACCACTCTTCTCTCGGGCTTGTCTAAGAGAGTGCAGAGCTTAAGGCTCTTCGGCCTCCTGTCACTTAACATTTCCAGAAGATAGCTTAATGTTCTTCCCGAATCCACGATATCTTCTATAACGATGACATCCTTGCCTTCAAGAGGCTCGTCAAGATCCTTGACTATACGTACCACTCCGCTGCTCTTGGTATCGCCGCCGTAGCTTGATACGCTCATAAAGTCCAGAGAAACCGGGACCGTTATCCTCTTGGCAAGTTCACACATGAAAAAGCTTCCGCCCTTTAATACACATACGAGGTGAACACTCTTGCCCGCATAGTCTGAGCTTATCCTGTCTCCCAGTTCCTGTATCTTCCTGTCCACTTCCTCTTCCGTCAGCATGATCTCAACATGTTCAGCCATTGTCATTCTCCTTCTGTGTTATGTTAACCTCAAGTATCCTCTTACTATCCTCTGACAGCTTGAAATACTCGCTCACTCTGTAGCCTATCACCCACAATACATGATCATCCTGCACAAGTAAGGGAATGGTTTCTCTTTTGTACTTTTCGATCTTCTCATTGACCATGTAATCCTGAAGGGATTTTTTGGAATAGGCACTGTTGACGGTAAGATAATCGCCCGCCTGTCTGTGCCTTATATATAACTTAGAACAATCTATTTTATCATAATCGAACCACTTCGTATATGTTTTATTGGGTATCTCCGGTTTGTTTCTGTAAGATTTCACTCTTACCGTTATGATCCTGCCGTCATCAAGGACGGAAGTCCAGCCTTCACCCTCCGTGAGATTGGGAAGCGGTATAATGAGTTCTTCCCTGCAGTCTGTCTCATCCTCCGGTCTCTCGGTAATGAATATCATATGATCGTAAGATCTGATGACCTTGATACCGTACGGAAGATACATGGTCTTCTCGCCATCACCTTCACACAGTGCCAATATCCCCTCCACGTGATTCCTTGTGATATCCTTACGTGCAGGAGTCATCTTCTCTATTATTCTTAAGATCAGTTCTCTCGTGATGTATATGTTAAGAGAAGCGACAGCCCTGAGCATAAGACGGATATGTCCCTCTTCATCGACATGAACATATCTGCCGTAGGCCCTGTCCACCTGGGACATTATGAATTCCTCTATTAACAGCATATCCTCAGACATGGCCGCTATATGATCAACCGTCCTGTCGTTTATCGCAGACGTAAGCTGCGGTATTATATCGAGCCTTATCCTGTTTCTCGTATAATCCGTGGACGCATTGGTGCTGTCTGTGCAATATTCCTGACCCGCTTCTTTAAGATGATCCTCTATCTGTGATCTTGTAAGATATATCAAAGGCCGGATCACATCATCCTGTACCGGGGCTATTCCTACCATTCCGTGAAGGCCTGTCCCTCTGCACATGTTGATGAGCACTGTCTCAGCCAGATCGTCTCTGTGATGTCCCACTGCTATCTTGTCCGGCTTAAGTGCCCTCATCGCATCATACCGGATCTTGCGCCCTGCTTCCTCAACGGACATATGCAGTGTTCGTGCCGCCTCTTCGACATCCACATGCTCTGAAAAAAACGGAATGTCCATTTTTTTACAGAGCCTTCTGACGAATTCCTCATCATCCGAAGCATCAGGTCTTATCATATGGTTCAAATGAAAAACCTGCAGCGTATAGTCCACTCTCTCCCTATACTCTGCAAGCTGCATTAACAGGGTGACGGAATCCGCGCCGCCGGACACTCCCGCAACAACAACATCACCCTCCTCTATCATATTGTTCGTCTCAATGGCTCTGATTACTTCCTTTAACAACATCACTCTTCCTTGAAGATGATCTCATCTTCCTTGACCAAACCCAGCTTTTCCTTGGCTACCTCTTCAGCATATCTCTTGGTCTTGGTATACTTCTCATATTCCTCTATCTCTTCGGCCCGTTTACTCTCCTCGTCGATCTGTTCCAGTAACATTGCTTCTTTTCTGTCATACTCCTCCTGCCTTTTGCTTATGTTCTTCTTGCCGACAGATACGACGATCACAAGCATAATAAGGACTATTGTGATGAGAATGACCGATACTTTATTCTGTCTTTTCCGAGTACTTCTTAAGAGATACCTGTTCTTCATATATATCTGTACAACTCCTTGGCTTCATCCTTACGAACTGTCTCTTCTACGGCGATAACCTCAACATTGACATCCTTATTACCGAAGTTGATGGTTATCTTATCTCCCACCTTCACATTGGCACCGGCCTTGGCCACATTGCCGTTAATGAGCACTCTTCCGGCATCACAGGCCTCATTGGCCACCGTGCGCCTCTTTATAAGTCTTGATACCTTAAGATACTTATCCAGCCTCATTGTTCCACCCTTCTTATCCGTACGATATATTAAGTATATCACATTTTCGCATATAATACGAAAAGGGGTAAGTACCTCGGTACTTACCCCTGACTGTTCATCCTAAATGTAAAAATCCGGATTAGTTAACAGCATCCTTAAGAGCCTTACCAGCCTTGAACTTAGGAGCCTTAGAAGCCTTAATCTTCATAACAGCACCAGTCTGAGGATTTCTGCCCTCTCTAGCTGCTCTCTTGGTAACTTCGAAAGTACCAAAGCCAACTAACTGAACCTTGTCACCCTTCTTAAGAGCCTTTGTTACTACGCCTGTGAATGCCTTAACAGCTGCCTCAGCATCCTTCTTAGAAAGCTTAGCTTCCTTTGCAATAGCATCAACTAATTCTGTCTTGTTCATGGAAATTCTCCTCCTATAAATCGGTTTATCTTGTGCATTTTCTGCACTGCCTATACTATATATAGACCTTTTTATTTTGTTTGTCAACACAATTAAGCGATTTTTTCGCATTTCTAAAGGTTTTTTTGATTTATATACCGCTTGTGTGCCCAATTTTAGCCGTTTGCGGGTGTGGTGGTTGACGTAACATCGCTTGTTTCCTCACTTTCCTCTTCCTCATGGTTTTCTGTCCCGGTCGGAACAGCCTCTCCCGCCTCATCGGTAGGAGTAACTTCGGGAACAGCCTCCGGTGTTGCCTCAGGTGTTACAGCAGGTGAAAGTTCGTGTTTCGGCTTGGGCTTGGGAGTCGGCGTAGGTGTGGGGGTAGCCGCTTCCGTCCCTTCCTTGGGTATCAGGTCCGTGAATGAGAAGACCTCATCCTTGGTCTGTGTATCTACGGTTATCGTATAACTCCTGGTGATATAACCTTCCTTGCGCAGTATAAGCTCATGCTTGCCGCTCACCTTAGTAAAACTCACAGGTGCTATACCCATGTAACTGCCGTCTAAGTACACCTCCACTCCCGTCGGAGTACTGATCGTGATCTTATATCCGTTGATCGTAGTTCCTGTCTTCAACACGTCCGTAGACGGAGAAGATGTGGGCTGCGGTGTAGGAGAGACTGCCGGTGATACTCCGGGTGAAGCAACGGGCAGATAAGGATCTCTCTCTCCTTCAAGAGTTATCTCCAGCGTCGCATTCTCCGCGCCTACCTTGATATACTGAGTCAGTGTCTGGTATCCCGCAGCACGGGCTATGAGCTGGTGTATCCCGTATTCGACCTTGACCGGTCCTGAGATGTCAACCTGCTCCCCGTCTATGAATACTTCCGCATCCGAGGGATCCACCACAAATATGATATTGCCGTATGTCCTCTCCTCTTCAACCGGTATGTCGCCGATATCGAGTTCCGTCTCTTTATTCCTGTCTATGCTTACAGTCTTAAGCCCTTCAACTCCCTTGTTGGACAGGGCAACATCGTAGGTCCCCACGGGCACTGCGATGATCATGTCTTCTCCGATAGTCTTGATGATCTTGGATCCCGCTATCTCTATCCATCCGCCCACAAAATAATCTTCATTCTTAAGGCGAAGATATCCGTGACCCTCATCAATTGTAACGGAATAAACCATTCTGTCAACTCCCTTAACGGTTATTGTGTCCACCGGATTGATATCCATCAGCTCCGCTTTACTGCCGTCCGCATATACTTCGATCGTCTTGTCGAATCTGTAATTGCTCCCTGCGGCATACATACGGTTCTCAAGCTCATCAATATCGAAATCCCTGATCTGCGTCAGTTCCCAGGCATCCTGCGACCCCTGCATGGAATTAAGCAATCTCTTGGTCTTAAGGAAGGTTATATCCACTATGGAGCCCACATCCACCTGTTCCATGGACATGGCTGTACCGTACTTGTCATATACCTTACTCGTACCGTCATAGTTGAGAGTGTATTCTCTCTTAACTTCCCTGTTGTAGAACGTGATCGTCTTGCCGGCGGTATTCTTGTCCACAATAAGGGCATCCTTATCCGCGCTGTCATACATGCCTGCCTTGGTCACGATAAAACCGGTATCTTTCTTATCTGACGCTCCGGGTGAGGAACTGCTCCCGCAGGCGATCAACATTGTCATGGCCACGGATATGGCGATCAGAAGGCTTTTCCTGCAATATGAAGTTTTGGAGATCCTTATATGCTTCATCTTTACATCCTGTATCAGTTCAACTCACGTTGAGCTTTAATACTTGCTTAAAAGCAATCTGCGGGCTTCAGACAAAAGTGTCTCTCTCTCATTCTTATCCGGGTCCTCAAGGACAAGTTCCAGCAGTTCATTAAGTATCCTGCCGATTCCCGGTCCGGGCTCTGCTCCGAGAGCTATTATATCACTCCCGCCTATAACAAGGTCAGATATCATGACTCCCTGTCCTTTAGCCATTATATCATCATATAAAGTCTTAAGTCTGTCAAGATGACTGAGTTTTTCCTTACGCATATAATCCGACTGGGCCAGTGTATCTGCATGCTTAACCTTAAGAAGCATCGGGAAAACATCCTTCCCCAGCTTATTCACGGCCCTGCGCACGGCCTTCTCACTGTCTTCAACCTTAAGATCATGATTCCTTACCAGAGTCTCAACGATCTTCAGCGTATCATTATCAAACTTAAGCCTCTTCATGACAGCATGAGCCACCTCTGCCGAACGCACGTCATGACCGTAATAATGCTCATTGCCTTCATCATCGACTATACGGCACTCCGGCTTGGCTATATCATGAAGGAGCATAGTATAGCGTAATGCCCTGTCTGCTTCTATATTCTCCATCGCATGGAGTATATGCTCTCCCACAGAGTAGCAATGATGGATATGATGCTGTTCCTGGAGCATACATCTGTCAAACTCCGGAAGTACAACGGAAGTGATTCCGAGCTCATATGCGATCCGAAGATGCGCCGGATTATCCGAAGTGATCAGCTTACACAGTTCTATCTGTATCCTCTCCGCCGATATCATGTCAAGCCTCGGATACAGTTCTCTTACTGCCGCCTTTGTCTCTTCCTCTATCTCGTAGCCCAGCTGTGCCGCAAACCTGACGGCCCTCATCATACGAAGAGCATCCTCAGTGAACCTCTCTCTCGGATCGCCCACGCACCTTATGATCTTATCTTCTATATCCTTAAGTCCGCCGTATTCATCGATAAGCCCCTCTTCATCATTATATGCCATTGCATTGATCGTGAAGTCACGCCTTAAGAGATCTTCCTTAAGATCAGACGTAAAAGTGACGCCGCTTGGGTGCCGTCCATCCTCATATATCCCGTCGATCCGATAGGTAGTCACTTCGTAACCCACATGATTCCTAAGCACTGTCACGGTCCCGTGCTGTAATCCGGTGTCGATCGTGGGACGGAACAGTCTCTTGACTTCCATGGGCTTGGCAGATGTCGTTATATCCCAGTCATCAGGCTCTCTGCCTAAGATACTGTCCCTGACACATCCGCCTACCGCATAGGCCTCGAAACCTGCTTCGTGAAGCTTATCTATTATGAACTTAACATCCTTTGGCAAGCGTATCATCATAGTCTATATTCTATCATAAATAACAGGGAGATGCTTGTAATCCTTTCGGAATAGTAAGCACCTCCCTGCCGATTAATGGTCCGGGATCTGTCCCGGCTTATTGACTGAAGTAAGTCCGTTCTTAAATATCGATCATCTCCTATCGATGATCACCATGATCAAACCTTTGTCTTATCCTTATTGTTAAGGATCTCGAATACTACGGCTGCAAGGAGCACGAGTCCCTTAACGATCTTCTGCCAGTTGGCGTCGATACCCATGATACTCATACCGAGGTTGATGACACCGATGAGTGTAGCACCGACGATCATACCGAATACTCTTCCCGATCCGCCGTATGCGGATACACCGCCGACGATACAGCCTGAGATGGCATCCAACTCGAAGTTAAGACCTGCCGTAGGATTGGCTGCCGTAAGTCTGGCCATTGTGATCCATGCTGCGATAACCGTAAGGAACTGCATGTTCAGGTATGCGAAGAAGAGAACCTTCCTTGTATCTATGCCTGAAAGCCTTGTGGCTTCCATATTGCCGCCTGTCACATAGAAGTATCTTCCGAGTGTGGTCTTGGATGTGATGAAGTTATAGATAAGAGCTATAACTGCAACCCATATGAGCACGAAGGGAATACCCTTGTTCTGTGCAAGCTTGATCGTGAAGAGTATGATCACCGCTGAGATGATCACGCATCTTACAAGAACCGATGTCAGAGAATCAGCCTCATAACCCTTGCTGATCTTGGTAGCTCTGTCTCTCAACTGAGTCACGAACAACAGGATACATGCGATTATACCTATCACAAGGCTCGTAACATTGAATCCCGGCACTCCGAAGATATCCGGTACAAATCCGTTAAAGAGGTTGGTAAATCCCGCGTAATCCGCATTACCTATACCGATCGTATTACCGTTGAGAACCGCTGTACCCCATCCTCTGAATGCAAGGAATCCTGCCAGAGTTGCGATCCACGGGGGAACATTGACATATGCTATCAGATATCCCAAGAAGGCACCGATGAGCAGTCCTACTCCCAACATTGCGAGCATGGCTACCAGGATCGGAACACCCTTATTAACCATGAGCTGAGCACCTATGGCATCAACGAAGCAGACAACAGCACCTACCGACAGGTCGATGTTACCCTTGATGAGCATACACATCATCATACCTGTTGCCAGCACATACACATATGCGTTCTGAGCAATCAGAGCATTAAAGTTGGCGGGTGTTAAGATCGATCCGCTGGTCGTTATAGAGAAGAATATAACTACAAGGACCAGGACGATCTGCATTGTATGTTCTTTGAAAATCTTTCCAACACTTTTCATGTTTTCTTATCCTCCTATCCTCGTATTATTTCTTTTCCTTCTTTGATACTACATCAAAGATAATAGCGATCAAGAGCACGGCACCCTTTACAACCTTCTGCCAGTTGGCATTCATACCCATGATGGACATACCCTGGTTGATGACACCCATAAGAAGGGCACCGACTATGGCTCCGGGCACTGTACCGATACCGCCGTAAGCGCTCGCTCCACCGATGAAGCAGGCACCGATCGCATCCATCTCATAACCTGTACCGAATGTGGGCTGAGACTGTGTAGCTCTTGCTATCGTAAGGATACCTGCAAGACCTGACATAAGGCCCATGCATACATATGCGAAGAAGTATACGTTCTTAACATTTACGCCGGAAAGCTGAGCAGCCTTCTTATTGCCGCCAACCGCATAGAGATAACGGCCTATCCTGGTCTTGCTCGTGATATATCCGAAGATGAACACAACCAAAAGGATCCAGATGAGTGATGTGGGAATACCCTTATAGCTTGCAAGCTTGTATGTTACCCACAGAGCAACCACACTGATCACAACGAGCTTGATAAGCTCACCTGCAAGAGGCTTGGTCTCATATCCGCGCTTCTTGATGTTGGCACGGCTGAAAAGGAAGGTGATCACATATATGACCACGCCTATAACACCGACTGCCATACACAGCATATTGATGTTGGTACCGTGAAGAATATCGGGAACATAGCAGTCCGCACCGCCTCCGAAGAGGTTGAGGAATGCCTTATTGTCTATTGAAACGGCAAGTCCCTGTAATACTACATTGGATAAGCCTCTGAAGGCATACATGCCGGCCAGAGTGGCAATGAATGGCGGAACGTTCACATAAGCGATCCAGAATCCCTGCCATACACCTACGAGTGTTCCGATGATGAGCATTACCAAAACCGCTACCCAGAAATTGATATCCTTATCAAGGATCGTAGCGCCGATGGCACCTGAGAAGCAGACAACCGAACCTACTGCGAGGTCGATGTTACCACCTGTCAAAATACATAACAGCATACCTACCGCAAGCACGAACACATATGCATTCTGTGAAAGCAGGTTGTTGATATTCTGGGGCAGGATAATAGCCCCGTTAGTACGCCATGAGAAGAAGATAAGCACCAGAACAAGGGCTATGGGCATGGTGTACTTTCTAAGAGCAGCACTGATATTACTTTTCTCCATACTATTCACCCCTTCCTGTCTTAACTATATAGCTCATAACGGTTTCCTGAGTAGCACCTTCAGCCTCAAGCTCACCTACGAACTTACCGCCGTTCATAACGTATATCCTGTCACTCATTCCGAGGACTTCAGGAAGCTCGGAAGAGATCATTATGACTGACTTGCCTGCCGCAACAAGATCATTGATGATACAGTAGATCTCGTACTTGGCGCCTACATCGATACCTCTTGTAGGCTCATCAAGGATCAGCACATCGGGGTTGGCGAACATCCACTTGGCAAGAAGGACCTTCTGCTGGTTACCGCCGGAGAGATTGCCGACATTCTGCTCCACCGAAGGAGTCTTCGTACGAAGCTTATCCTTGTATTCAACTGCCACCTGATATTCCTTATCCTGATCGATAATACCCTTGGAGCTCACCTCTTCGAGGTTGGCCAGAGTAGTATTGATCTTGATGGGATTGGTAAGCACAAGTCCGTTACCCTTTCTGTCCTCAGTAACATAAGCGATCTTATGCTTGATGGCTTCCTTGATGGTCTTAAGCTCAATCACCTGACCGTTGAGCTTAAGCGTACCGCTGATACCTGTTCCGTAAGACTTGCCGAATATGCTCATCGCAAGCTCGGTACGTCCGGCACCCATAAGTCCGTAGATACCTACCACTTCACCCTTACGAACCTTCATGGATACATCATCCACAACCTTACGCTCGGGATAGAGAGGATGATATACCGTCCAGTTATCAACTTCAAGATTGATGTCACCGATCTGGACATCATGTCTCTTCGGGAATCGATCGGTGATCTCTCGACCAACCATACCCTTTATGATTCTATCTTCTGAAACCTCATCAACTGCCTTATCGAGAGTCTCGATCGTGGAACCGTCACGGATGACCGTAATCTTATCTGCCACGTATGAAACCTCGTTAAGCTTATGAGATATGATTATCGAAGTCATGCCCTCGCCCTTGAACTTGATAATAAGATCAAGAAGCGCTCTTGAATCCTGCTCATTAAGAGAAGATGTGGGCTCATCAAGAATGAGCAGCTTTGCATGCTTAGCCAGAGCCTTTGCGATCTCGACCAGCTGCTGCTTACCTGTACCAAGTTCCTTAACCAGTGTTCTTGAGGATTCCTCAAGACCTACCATCTTAAGATACTTGTCAGCTTCACCATAGGTCTCATTCCAGTCAATGGATGCGGCACTCTTGCCTCTCTCATTACCGAGGAACATGTTCTCACCTATGGTAAGGTAAGGAATAAGTGCCAGCTCCTGATGGATGATAACGATTCCCTTTTCTTCGGAATCCTTGATCTTGTTAAACTGGCATATCTCACCGTTGTAGATTATATCGCCCTCATATGTACCATACGGATAGATACCGGACAGTACATTCATAAGTGTCGATTTGCCTGCACCGTTCTCACCTACGAGGGCATGGATCTCACCCTCTTCTACCTGCAGGTTAACGTTGTCGAGCGCCTTGACACCCGGGAAGGTTTTGGTGATATTTTTCATCTCAAGTAATACTTTAGCCAAAATAAATCCCTCCTAAACAGTCCATTAATCGTAGTTTATTGCTTTTTAACGTGATAATAATAAGTCTTTTAGAATAAACAGGCGGGTATAAAACCCGCCTGCTATTATGTTAGATCGTTTTTGCGATCGGCTTACTGAAGCTGATCCTCTGTGTAGTAACCAGAGTCAATGAGAAGCTCCTTGTAGTTGTTGATGTCTGCGAATACGGGCTCGCAAAGGTATGACTTTATAACGCCTGTTCCGTTGTCATAAGTAGTTGTATCGTTAACTTCTACTTCCTGACCTGCAAGGATCTGGCCAACCATCTTAACAACCTGTGAAGCAAGTGTACGTGTATCCTTGAAGATAGACATTGACTGCTTACCAGCGATCATGTTCTTAACAGAAACGATATCACAGTCCTGACCTGTTACGATAGGCCATGTACCAGAGTAGTTAGCATCAAGTGCTGCTACGATACCCTGTGCTGTAGAGTCGTTAGAGCACATCCAAGCATCGAGGTTTGAACCGTCTGCATAGAATGAAGAAAGGATGTTCTCTGCTCTTGACTGAGCGTTAGCTGAAGACCACTCTGCTGTTGCACACTCATCAAACTGTGTCTGACCAGACTTAACAACAAGCTTTCCTGACTCGATGTAAGGATTAAGAACGTCCATAGCACCGTTGAAGAAGAACTTAGCGTTGTTGTCGCCGGGATCACCTGTTACGAGCTCGATGTTGAACGGGCCTTCTGCGTTGTCAAGATCTAACTGATCTCTGATGTACTCACCCTGCTTTGTACCTACCATGTAGTTATCAAATGTAGCATAGTAAGAAACTGCATCTGTGTTCATGATAAGACGGTCGTAAGCGATTACGGGGATACCCTTTTCCTTAGCCTGAGCAAGAACTGTTCCGAGTGAATCACCATCGATAGATGCGATAACGAGTACTGAGCAACCACCGTTGATCATGTTCTCGATCTGAGAAACCTGCTGCTGTACATCGTTAGATGCGAACTGAAGATCTACTTCGTAGCCTGCTGCCTTAAGCTCTGACTCCATGTTGGCACCATCCTGGTTCCATCTCTGAAGATCCTTAGTAGGCATTGCAACACCGACCTTCTGGCCGTTTGCAGGAGCTGCTGCTGTATCATCAGCAGGAGCTGCGTCGTCTGCAGGAGCTGCTGCTGTGTCATCAGCAGGAGCTGCTGTGTCAGCTGCGGGTGCTTCTGCAGGAGCTGCTGTAGAGCCACATCCTACTAAAGTTCCGGCAACCATTGCTGTAGCAAGTAAAATACCTAAAAACTTCTTTGACATTTTTCTTGTCCTCCCTATTTATTCTTCCGGAGCAACACTATGTCGCTCCTGTTACGCCTTTTACTCTATCACATAATAAATAGCAACAACTTGTTAAGTTCTTCAATTTTTTAACAGGATATGAACAGAATATGAATAAAAATAGGACAATCTTGTCATGGGTAGCACAAAATTGTCCTATATCTTACACGAACACCGTATTTATGCGGTTTATTCATTCACATTAAGGTAGATCTCATTACGCTGGTGATAGGTTCCGGTGATGACCTGATCCATATTCTGTGCCGTAATGGCTATGGGCTCCAGTCTTTCATAAGGAACATCATAGGTTCCGTCATTGATGGTATCCGTGATATTGAGCGGTTCACCCTTGGCCATGGCCACTGCTTCCTCAGCCGCAGATCTTGCCAGCTTCTCGACCGGCTTATATACCGTCATATACTGAGTTCCCTCAACTATCCTCTGGCAGGCCTCAAGATCCGCATCCTGTCCTACCACACATACCTCTCCCGCCAGTCGGTTCTCGATAAGTGCTTTGATGGCCTGGGCGGCAAGATTGTCATTACCGCACATTATCGCATCCGGCACCTTGCCGCTTGCAAGATAATTGCTCGTCACCTTAAATCCGTTCTCTGCTACCCAGTTTTCTGAAAACTCCGCATAGTCCACATTAATATCCGTATTCTTAAGCACTCTCTCAAATCCGTTCTGGACCATCTGAACGTTATAATCAGTGGGAGATCCCTTGATCTGGATGATGTTGCCCGTGCTGCCGATCTTCTTCCTTATATATGTAGCCATGAGTTCTCCGACCTTTTCATTATCTATGGACATATACAGATCCACATTGGCATTACGGACGAGTCTGTCATAGGCAATGATCTTGATCCCGGCTTCCTTGGCCCTGGATATGACGTCAAGAAGGGCTTCATCGTCAATGGCTATCACAACTATCACATCGACGCCCCTGTCTATGAAGTATTCTATCTGCTTGATCTGCTCTTCCACTTCTCCGTTGGCATTCTGAACATTGACCTCCGCTCCGAGTTCCGTTGCCTTGGATACAAAGAGATCCCTCTCTCTCTGCCATCTCTCTATGACAAGAGAATCGATGGATAAACCTATCTCCATCCCATCCCTGGGGGCAGGGGTATTCTCATCAGTCTGTGCAACCTCGTCTCCACAGCCCGTAAGCGTCAGGAGAACGATCAAAAGTGCCGATATGATAATCGCCGTCTTTTTTTTCATAAAGATCCCTCACTCAGTTCGCAAAACCGCTCCGTTACCGGTAATGCTATCCGCCGTACTTATCCTTATACTCCGTCGGAGTCATGCCCGTCGCCTTCTTGAATATCCTCGAGAAGTAATTGGGGTCCGAATAACCGCAGGCTACTCCGACTTCCTTGATGCTGTGTTCCGGACTCTTAAGCAGAGCCTTGGCCTCATCTACGCGGCGCCTTGTGAGATACTCAACAAAACCCTCTCCCTTCTCTTCCTTGAAGAGCTTGGAGAAATAATAGGAGCTTATGCCCAGCTCTCCGGCCAGTTCATCAAGTGATATGTCCTTGTGGAAATTGCTGTCTATATAGTCCAGTGCCTTCTTGATAACGTGATGGGTCCTGTCCTTGCTGCCCGTAGAGACATTGGCCGCTGCCGTACGGAACTTGTCCATATACCACGCCTTGAGAGAATCCGTATCCGCCGCCTCCATGATCTGCTGCAGATATTCCTTGCGGCTGCTGAACTCATACGTAGGGCCGCCGCTCTGATACATAAGACCTTCTGCTCTCAATACAAACTCAAGACTCTTAAGCTTGATGCTCATGATATCATCGGCATAGCCCGTGACCATCCAGTCAAAGAATTCTCCAGCCTTTACCAGACATGAGTCAGTCTCACCGTCCGCAAGCTTCTCAAATATCTCAGCCTCCAAGGCCGCCGGATAACTCTCCTCATAGGATGCAGAGATGGGAAGGTCATCAATATGGGCCACGCTTCCTTCCGTGGACACGAGCGCTTTGATGGCTTCCTCATAGGACTCGCTGACGCCCTTGATGCGCTTCATTCCGCCTATGCCTATCCTGTATGAGATATCGGTCGCGCTTCTCAGTCCCCTTGTCAGGCTTCGGCATTTCTCTATGATGGCTCCTCGTTCGCTAAGCTCCATCTTCGAATCTGAGGAGGCAATGAAGATCGGTATCCTGTTGCCTGATACCGAGCCCACTATCGCTTCGGGAAATGCATCCTTGATAAGTTCTCTTACTTTATTATAGTAGGTAGTCTGAGCCTTGACCGAACTGCCTACAACATTGGTCATAAGGTGACCCTGCTGGTGTTCGCCGAAGACCACGACCATCATATAGCCGTAGGTGGAACTGATGCCGAGAAGATCCTTATAGTTGGCAATATCTTCATCAATCTGTTCTTCGAATATGATGGAATAGATGAAGCCGTTCTCTATGATGGGCATAACGGTCTCCATTCTTTCCTTGGTCTGAAGATCTTCCCTTCTTCGTCTTACCCTGTCATCAACCTTGTCCATGGCTGATTGAAGAACAGCGACAACATCCTTCTGAACAAACGGCTTGTTGAGGTATTCCATGACTCCCAGATTGATGGCTTCCTTGGCATAATCAAACTTGTCATAAGCCGTCAGTACGATGAAGATCACTCCCGGTATGATCGTGCGGATCTCCTTCATGGCTTCTATTCCGTTGATGCCGGGCATCTGGATATCCATGAAGATTATGTCAGGCCTGAAGGCTTCCGCAGCCTCAATGGCTGCCCTGCCTGACTTGGCAGTCTCTATCTCAAACTTGCCCTCAAAGTTCTTCTCTATTAAAAATGTCATGGAGTTGAGGACTATACCCTCGTCATCTGCCAATAATATCCTGTACATATCGCTTCCTCATTATACATGCATCGGAACCTTGATTATGAATTCCGTTCCCTTGTCTTCTCCCTCACTTATGATATCCATAACATTGTCTCTGCCCGTGAAAAGCCTGATGCGCTCTATCACGTTGCCGAGACCTATTCCGTTAGAGTCGTTCTTGCCCGGATCGGCCGATACTCCCTCCCCGGAGAGTATCTTATCTATCTTGTCCGAAGGCATTCCCACGCCATTGTCGGATATGGAGATAAACGCCAGATCTCCGGCTCTGTAAGTCTTAAGATAAATATGACCCTCCCTGTCTATGTCTCTTATGCCGTAATTGACCGCATTCTCGACGATCGGCTGCAGGATCATGCCCGGGACTCTTATATCGTTCAGGCTCTCATCGATCTCTTTATGATAATGGATCTCCCCGTCAAAACGAACATTGAGGATGTAGATATACTTGTCCACAAGTTCAAGTTCTTCGGACAGAGAGACATCCTTATCCATGCTCTTAATGTTATATCTGAAGAAATCCGCCATGTTTTGTATGAACTCCGTGGTCCTGTCGGCATCCTCCATCATCGCAAGCTGAGCACCGGCATTGAGCGTATTGAAAAGGAAGTGAGGATTGATCTGTGCCTGAAGAGTTCTTAACTCCGCTTCCCTCATCCTTGTCTGCATCTTGAGCTCTGACTCCTTCATGCGGCTCTCACGAAGCATACTCTCACGGATCTCTGCGATATATCTCTGCATGCTGTCAACCATTCCCGCAAAGGCTCTGGACACTCTGCCTATCTCATCTTCTCCTTCGGGGTTTACTATCGTAACATTAAAATCTCCGCCTGCAACTCTGTCGGCAGCCTTGGACAGTTCCGTAAGCGGTTTGGTCATGGAACTGGTCAGCATGAACAGCGCCACGATATTAACCAGCCCGATTATGATCAGGATCACAATGGATATGATCTCCATGTATCTTAAGGATGATAAAAGAATATAGTAGTTGTCCGTATTGATCTTGAACTGCTCGTTATTGAGAAAATATATGCAATTCTGGAGATCCGCATACATGATCTGAGCTTCTTCAAATCCGCTTCTGTACTTCTCAACGTTACGGCCTCGTTTGGCCTGTACCGTCTCGTCTATGACCTGCAGATATCTGTCGGACTGGTTGAGAATATTCTTCTGCATTACGGCCATGGTACCGCTGTAGCTCTCACCTATGTCAGCAACGCAGTTACGGTAATCCTGGTCAGCCTTATAATATGCATTAAGTGCGTTCGTCCCCTTATTCTCCAGATACTCCTTCATTGAATTATGTAAGAACGTAAGATTTTCAGCCAGATTGTTCAACCTGACATTGTTGTCATATACTTCGTCTATTCTGGCGATCATGGTATTGACGTTCATGTACATATAAACGTTCATCACCAAGATGATCGCTATGGGGATGAAGAAGGCGATCATGAGCTTGATCTGTATGGATGTACGGTTCCATAATCTCTCGATCATGTTGTACCCTCCCCTCTGGCTAAGAGCTTACCCGCTTCTCTGTAACCTATAACCTGGGTACTCACCGGCATGTATGAATTGGTATAGCCGGTCTGCCTGTATTCATTAAGTGCCTGCACACCGTATCTTCCCATCTCCCACGTGTCCACCGATATCGTAGAGTAAATGATCTGCTTATTGACGGCTTCTAAGATCGAGCTGCCCGCAAAGTATCCCACTACCTGCACCTCTCCGACCTTATTCTGATCGACTATTGCCTGATATGCACATCGGGTATATACGCTGTTAAGGCAGAGCATTATATCCGGAAGGTTCTCTTCATCAAGGAATATATTCCTTATGTCCTCCTCAACACTGAATGTATCTTCCGTATCCACTCCCCTGACTTCCATATCGGGAACCGGGAATTCGGGGTAGTGCTCATTGATAAAATCCTCTATGGCCATGATTATGACGTTGGTCGCTCCTTCGCTGACGTTCCTGTCAACAAGTATGTCCACTTTCTTACGATTCGGTTCTTCCTCACCCGCCATAATGTCCGCGATCTGCGAAGCATACATAAGACCAAGTTCGTAGTTGTTCACTCCCACAAAACTCTGTCTGCCGGAGGATTCAATATCATTCTGAAGCAGGACCACGCCTATTCCTTCGGATACTGCACGGTTTATCAGCTCTTCCGCTTCCGAATTCGTCACGCCGCCATATATGATGCCGTCCACGGCAGAATTGACCGCTACGCGCAAGAGGTCCGTATCCTCGTAATTGACTCCGAGCGAGTCTCCCAGATTTTCTATATATATATTGTTCTTGGAAGCCTCATCACATGCTGCGGTATAGACACCCTTCCAGAAGTCCTCATCTTCACCCGTGACAATATAGGCATAATGAGCCTCATATTCAAGGGCTTCGTCTTCAATGATCCCCGGCATCCTGTCCTGAAGACTGTTGTATACGACAGCCGAACCTATGGCCACGATGACCATTAAGAATATACTGAATGCAATGATCCTCAGCGCACGTCTTGCATATCTTTTATTCGGTTTTCTGATGACACCGCTTTCATTCATAGTTTACATTACTCTGATATCCGTCAGAGCACACTGATCTCCCGTAAGAGATGCATATATCTCCTTATTCTTATCCCTTATGGTCGTAACATTCTTAATGGAGATCCCGTTATTCTCCGTGACAGTCGTGATCCTTTTGCCTGTTATGCTGAAAGCGATCTCACACTCGTAACCCTTCTTATTGATGCGTTTCCATTCTTCCCAGCCGGCAAAGTCAGCACCCCTTTCGGAAGTCAGCTTATTATCGGCATATTCAACCGCTTCCTGCTCTTCTCCGTCCAGTCTTATAAAGGCGTATTCGCGATAGTCGGGTCCGTTGACCAACTTATCCTCTGAATAGAATAGCACGACAGCGGGACAATGCCATACAAGATTGGCTGCCGGAAGGCTCTTGGTATGGAAGATGATCCTGGTCCCGTCCTTGATCCTTATGCCTTCGGTCGACGCCTTTCTGAATCCGTCGATCTGAACATTGGGAACATCACTCTGCAGTCTGTTGATATAGCTTATCTCTTCGGCGATCCTGGGTATATCGCCTTTTCCCACGATCTCGTCCGTTACATCGATGTCTATGTCACTTATGCGGCAGTTCTCACCCGTAAGAGCCACATACGCCGAGCGTGAACTGTCCTCAAGGGCTATCACGGACTCAGTCTTTTTTCTTCTGTTTGTGAGTACTATCTTAACGTGATCCTTATACCGGGATGTCTCGATGATAAATACATTCTCAGGACCGGAATGTGTCAGCTCCGTCACATCCGTGACCGTATTTCTGGCTTCCACGCATATGATATGACCGTCGAACCACATCTCCGCATATTCGGTATAGAGGGTATCCTGTATGGTCTTCTCCGTATCATGAACCTTGGAATCAAGAGAATCAAACAGGATAACTGCCGGTGCAAAGAATCTTCCCTCAGACCGGTCCAGGGGCTCGCTCTTGAATCTTATCCTTGTGATATTGTTAACGACCGGGATCCCGTTGGATATGATGCTCCTGTAATCATCAGAGTCAAACTCAGCATGGATCAGAGCATTCACGGACTCAGTCTCCTCCCTGTTATGAAACCTGCTGTCGGTATCGATGAGCTGGACCATGAGCGAAGCATACTTGGGATCGAACCCGTTACCCGATTCCCTGATAAGGCGCTCCCTCACGACCTGCTGCGGAAGGGGATCTCTGAGCATATTCCTGGTTGACAGTTCATCATATGTATCAGCTACGGATACTATACGTGCGATCTCAGGAATGGCCTCTCCCTTCAGTCCTTCAGGATAACCTGTTCCGTCGAATCTCTCACAGTGATAATGAGCTGCCGTACTCAGATGCGGAAACTCCTGGATCCCTGAAAGGATCTGATTACCTATGACAGGCTGCTGCCTGATGACATCCTGCTCCTGTTCCGTCAGTTCACTGTTCTTATTAAGTATGCTGTCCGGCATCTCTATCCTGCCGACATCATGCAGCAGAGCCGCATAATAGATCTCGTTGCACTCATCTTCATTCTTGCCCGCGACAGAAGCCAGCTTGCGGGAGTAATCGGCTACTCTCTCGGAATGCCCCTGTGTATGCATGTTCTTGGAATCAATGGCACCGACGAACGCCTTAACGGTCTGATCAAATAATCTGTACATCCTGACCTGGCCTTCTCTTAAGTAATCCATTTCCGTCCTGTTGGCTTTCTCCACCTTCTCGTTGATATCCAGATAGGCAAAAATATACAGGAAGACTGCCACGAACACCATGGCAATGTTAACGAGCGAAAGACCGTATGCCCATATCTGGATGACCGCCGCGATTATCGGCACAAATATGAAAAGAAGAAGCGATATGTATATGAGCCGGCTTATAAGCCTGCGATACTGCCTTATCACGCTGAACAATATGATAGGACCTATAACGGGTATCACGTAACAGAGCAGAAAAAGCTCTCCCCTGTGATAATGGTTGCTCTCATCAAAATAGTAATACATACCGTTAAACTGCGATATGATCACTAAGATCATCTCTGATACGGACATGATAAGAACCGCCACGGTACGTTTCGGAAGAACCTCCATCTGCCCTTCATCCATAAGCAGATCTCTCAGATACAGGTCAAACGCAAAGACTACTCCGGCCGTCATGAAAAAGACTATGAAATTGCTGACTCTTACCATTACATATCCCGTGCGGCTCACATCACCCGCATAGATATATGCCATCCTGTCAAAAAAGATGAGGGATGTTGCAACGAGTTCCATCAGAATCAGGACTGCTCTTCTTTTCTTGGACAGGGCCTTGGCTATAAGGAGAAGCAGCGCCAGAGTGACGCATATGCCGCTTAAGGCAAGCATCAGATTCAATTGATGAGCTACCAGAAAATCATGCATTCAACATTATCCTTATAAAACTCAACACCTTACTTAATACTCTTATGCAGGATGAAATACTCTTTAAGTTTCTCAAGCAGTTCTTCCCTGCCTATCGTCTTAAGGAAATACCCTTCAGGCTTAAGTGCTACGACTGACATAACACTGTTCTTGTCACTCTTACCTGTTAAGAACATGACCGGAATGGACTTGGTCTCTTCCTCACTCCGAAGCATCTCAAGAACCTGAGGGCCGCTGGTTATGGGCATCTCATGATCTAAAAGTATAAGATCCGCTTTGTTCTTGCCTAACCACTTGAGAGCCTGGAGTCCGGAGTTGGCCATGGCCACCTTATACGTGCCTTTGAGCCACTCTCTTACAAGACTCAGATAGTTGGGATCGTCATCCACTATGAGGATGGTCTTCTTAAACTCACCGGATTCCATCTTGTCCATAAGATCGGAGATCGTATTGGCAAATTCCGCATTGTCAACCGGCCGGACAAAGGTCTTATATATCATCTCTCCGGGCATACGATCCAGAATAAACTGGATGTCCGTTTTCTCACCGATGGGTATAAAGAGTATGCCCTCATCATCCAACCTGTCCTTAAGGAACTGCATAACATCTTCCGGAGGTCTGTCATTCTCCTCCATATACAGGGTGATGAGATGAATCCCTTCCCACTTGGCATTGATCTCATTGACACTCCAGTGAACAAACTCACACTCTATATCAGATTCCTGTAATTTTTTGCTTAAGACTCTGGTGATGAACGACTCTTTTCTTCCGATCATCATTACGCGATTATTTGCCATAACAACTCCTTCTGCTCAGCCCTTAACCTATCAGTTTCTCCATAGTATCCCAGTCAAACATCTTAAGATATCTCTCAAGCTCGGAGAACCTGACCTCATCTTCCTGCGGTAATCTGTATTCCTTGACCGATTCTATTATCATCTCAACCGAATCATAATCCATCTGTGGGATCACGTCCTTAAGTGCACCGTAGGCATCTGCCAGCACATCCTCCGGTATCAGTTCCTTGATCTCTTTATCCTTCATTTCATCAAGTCTTGACAGCTTGTCCTTAAAGGCTCTTAAGTCATTTAAAAGCTTATCATTGTTTTCTTTGATAAATGCCGTGTTCTCACTCTTGCCGGCTTCTTCCAGTCTCTCCGCCAGTACTGAAAGTTCATTGGCTCCCACTATACGTGCGGATGTCTTAAGGGCATGCACCTTGACCGTATACAGTCTGATATCATCCTCCGCCAGTGCATCTTCCAGTATCTTCGCACTGTGCTCTATGGTCTCATAGAAATTGTTGATGCTTTTTACATATGTGGATACGCCTCCGGAATTCCTGATTCCGTCTTCTATGACTATTCCTTCCACATCCGTAACCCACTTAAGATCCTCCGACAATTCATCAGGTTCATAAGAAACATCTGCCTCCGTGGGCCGCATCATTATCTCCTCCGGGAGATGCTGCATGATGGCTTTCTCCAGAGCCATACTGTCTATGGGCTTGGCAAGATAGCCGTTAAATCCTCTTGATTTATAGAATTCATCACCGCCGGCCGTAGCATTGGCTGTCAATGCATATACGGGCAGGTCTTTATCTGTCTCCCTTATCCTTGCTATAGTCTCAAGACCGTCCATTCCGGGCATCATATGATCCAAGAGTACCACGTTAAAACTGCCGTACTTGAGTTTCTCAAGACACTCTTCACCGCTTGCCGCTGTCGTCACGAACATCTTCGTTGACTTAAGAAGGCCCTTGATAACGGTAAGGTTCATCGGATTGTCATCCACTACGAGCACATCGGCATCAGGCGCGATAAACTGCGGAACATAGGGTCCCTTCGTCGCTTCTTCACTGTGTTCGGTAAATATTCCTATACCTACGGGATCTATGATCTTCTGCGTGACTGTGAGGATGAATTCCGAACCTTCTCCATAGACGCTCTCACACCAAAGTCTGCCGTTCATAAGTTCCGCGAAACGCCTTGATATATCGAGACCCAGTCCGGTTCCCTGTATACCGCTGTTCTTCTCTTCATCAAGTCTCTCATATGCCGTGAAGAGCTTGTCCATATCCTCGGGTTTGACGCCTATTCCCGTATCTCTTACGGAATACCTGAGGCTGCACGTATCTTCGGTAACTTCCGTCACGGTTACCGTTAGTGTGAATCCGCCCATCTCAGTATACTTAACTGCATTCGTCAGGAGATTGAGAACGATCTGCTTGATCTTCTCTGAATCTCCGTACATACGCTTAGGCATATCTTCATCTATGTCTATGTTAAAAGTGAGGTCCTTCTGTGAACTTCTTACCCTGATCATCGACACTATCGAGCGGAGCAATTCCACGGAATCATACTCCTGCTCCACGAGATGCATCTTGCCGGATTCGATCTTGGACATGTCCAAAAGATCATTGATAAGTCCGAGCAGAGATTCCGAGGCGTTCCTTATATCCAGAGCATAGTTGATGACCGACATGAAGTACGGCTTGGGAACATCCGTCGCATCCTCCCTTAAGATCATCTCATCCATTCCCATGATCGTATTGATAGGAGTCCTTATCTCATGAGACATATTGGCAAGGAATCTTGACTTGGCAGAGTTCGCTCTCTCCGCCTCATCCTTGGCCTGCTGGATCTGAACATATTGCCTGCGGATGACGGTTCCCGTCATGATCCTCCATACTATGAGACCTGCCACCAAAGCTAACAGGGCTAACAGCAATATCCTTACGATCAGCAGTTCCAGTAACTGCGGCTGTTTGTAAAACTTAAATGTCTCATCCTGTATGATCTCACCCTTATCATCCAGTATCTGTATATGAAGCAGGTGATTGCCGTATTTAAGTCCGGTAAACTCCAATGGTGCAAGATCGCTTCTCGGGGCAGTGACACCGTCGACTCCGCTTCCTTCGAGATATACCTTCACCATCGGATTGGCCATGGAATAATCAAGTATAGACGGTGCTATCTGTATCCTGCCTCCGTCGGAAGGAAGATTAAAGGTTCCGTCTTTATCCGGGATTATTAGAGTATCTCCCGAATAGACCGATCTGATCCCTGCCTTCACGGCATCCGTCTGAGAAAAATACCGGTTGATATTGACCTTGCTTACACCGGTCTGCCCCGCTATATACAGATTGCCGTTGCTGTCGACCTCACTGTATGCATGAACTATGGGAAGGCTCGTCAGACCGTTTTGCAGATTATAAAGCTTATACTCCGTTATATTGTTGGCAAGCATCTGTTCTGCCGACACACAGAATAAACCTGTGGAAGATGATACCCAAAGGTTGTCTTTATCGTCTGAATAGATATCAAAGTTATTGTTGTACGGGAAGGAAGACACATTGACAATCCTTCCGTTCCTTAAGAACTCTATGGAGTTGGACGTGATTATCCAGTACAGATTCCTGGCCTCATCCTTTTTGATCCTTAAGACCACATCACTTGTGATCGCCTGCCCGGTTCCGATCTTTTTAGTCTCGGCTCCGTTGATGACATACATTCCGTCTCCGTCGGTTCCCGCATATATTTCTCCGTTGTCTCCCTCGGCAACCGTAAGGATCACGGTATTATTAAGACCTGACTTCTCATCTATCGTCATTGTAACCTTACCGTTCTTAAGAATAGCGATACCGTTATTGGTGCCGGCGATCACTGAACCGTCAGATGCCAAGGCAGTACATCTCACCTCGTTACTCGGCATACCCGAAGCGGTAGTAAAATCCTTTATCTCCCCGTTTGAGGCCGCGCATACGAGTCCCATCTTCTCAGAGAATGTGGATATCCACAGATTGTCTTCATCATCCTTCATTATGCAGCGAACTCTGTTATTGCCGATATGATTGGTCAGATCGTTATTGATAAGCTGCATATGATTGTTGATGATCCGAAGACCCGTGTCATACCCCACATAGAGCAGATTATCCCTGATACAGGTCGCGTTGACTACGGCATCCTCAAGCCCTGATGCAGCGGTCACATTGAGGAAATTATTCGTTACGACCTTAAGTACACCCTGTCTGGACGAAGCAAACCAGAGATTACCCTGATAATCCGCTGTCATCATCTCTATACTGTTGTTGACCGGAATATTGTTAAGAACTTTGAAACGGTTCTTATCATCCAGATATCCGACAATATTCTCTGACATGACCCAGACACGGTCACAGGCATATTCCATCCAGTGGATATTCTCTTCGGGAGCAACGGATATCTGCTCAAGTTCTCCGATCTTATCACCGAAATCACCATAGAAGATTCGACTGTCCGTTGTTCCCAGATATACCTTGCCGGGTTCCTTACTGTCCGCAAGAATGGTGGTGACCTTACCTATACCCAGAGCATCCCCTCTGTAGAAAACCTTGATCTTGCACGATTCTATTGAGAATACGGAGCCGTTCTTGGTCTGCCCGTATATTATTCCGTCTGCCCCGATCGATAATCTGAGGATACGTTCATTCTCAAGCCTGTCATCTTCAAGGCGATGAAGCTTAAGATCCGTGTCCACATAAGCTATGCCGTCAGTCGTACCGATGAACACATTTCCTTCTCTGTCCTCTTCAAAGACACGGATGGAAGAAGAAGGCAATCCGTCAGTCACGGTAAAATGAGTTCTCTTGTCACCTTCTATCATCACTACGCCGTTATCATTAGTCCCGACCCAGACACGGCCGTTGTGATCCTCAAAGAGACCCCTTCCGCTCGTAAGTCCCTCGGACGAATCAAGTCGCTCAAATACCGAACCGTCATATCTGATGATGCCGCTGTATCCTCCTATCCAGATATAACCGTTCTTGGATGACATTATATAATTGGCCTCGGATGTGGGCAGACCATTGGTCGCATCATAGAGGATGGACATATATCCTGCGTTTACCAGCTGCCCGGAAGCAGCATATCCTCCGCCCTTATGAGTCTCTGTCACGCTCTCTGAGAGAGCCGGCTCTTCTGAACTGCCGGCGGTATCTTCAGATGCATGTACCTCCATTACGGTGTTCGTAAGATTCAGGATAAGACAGAGGAGCGTCAGTATCGTAATTGTGTGTTTTTTAATGTTATTCATAATCGATCGGCTGCCTCCGCTATGATTCCTGGTACTTCTTGAGGACCACCTTGACTTCGGTAAGTGAATCCATAAACACTTCCACGCACTTGGGATCGAACTGAATTCCGGCCCCTTCCTGCAGTATCTCCAACGCCTTTTCAAGCGGGAATGCCGGCTTGTATATCCTGGGAGAAGTAAGCGCATCAAATACATCTGCCACGGCCATGATCCTGGCTGACAGCGGAATGACCTGTCCGTGCAGTCCTTCGGGATAGCCCTTGCCGTCCCAGCGTTCATGGTGGTATGCCGCCATATTGCGGGCTTCCTTCAGATAGTTCTCACCGTTGACCGTGCTTATGGCCTGTTCCATTATCCGCTTGCCGGCGGTGGTATGAGTCTTCATGATCTCAAACTCATCCGGATCAAGCTTGCCCGGCTTGTTAAGGATGGCATCGGGAACATGTATCTTGCCCACGTCATGCAGAGGAGCGGACATTACGACAGCCGACATATACTTGGGCGTAAGCTTCTCCAGATAATATCCCTTTTTCTTGAGTCCTTCCACAATGATCTTGACGTATGCCGCCGTCTTCTGTATATGAGCACCGGTGTCAGAGTCACGGTTTTCCACCATGTCCGCCATTGTGATGATAAGTCCGTTCTGCATCTTGGAAGTGGCCTCGGCATAATATCTGACCTCACGCATCTGCTCGGCAGTACCGGCGCCCAACTCGCAGATGGTCCTGTACAGCTTCTCCACTTCGTCGCCGGTATGGATATTGAGGTGTCTCAGTTCCCTGACCCCTTCATCAAGCGAATCCTGGTTCTCCATGGCTTTCATGAACTTCTCGGCGCTCTTTGCCATACTGCCTATGGGATATACCAGATAATGGCTCGTGATCCACAGACCGTAGCCCATGACAAGAAGGAAGAATCCTGCAAAGACAAGGATCGTTCTCAAGGCGAATTCCTTGATATATGTGGAAACATATAACATTGATATATCCGCTGCAGCATAGCATACAGTCTTTTGTTCGGCATTTCTGACAGGGTAATACACCGTCATCACCCATCCGGAGACATCATCGGATTCTATCGGCTCAATCTCCTCTCCGGCCAGAAGTGCCGGAATATAAGGCTCGAATGCTTCCTCAAAAGCCACTACTTCCCCGGGCTCATAAGCCGGTTCTTCCTCAGTCTCCACATCAAAGACAAAATGACAGCCATCCTCTTCGATCTTAACTATATACAGATACTGGACTCCGGACGAATGGGCATGGATATCATAAAGCCGCCTCTCGGTCTCCATATATCCCGGAGCGGACTTGCCTTCCTCCAGATAAGTATCCACCATTTCGGGGTCCACTATCGAAGCTGCGAGTGCAGCAGCATTATAAGCATTTTTAGTATAATCTCTCTTGGAATCCTCAAAATGCAGATGTATACTTATAAATCCCATAATAACCGCCAATGTCAGAGAGGCTACGGTTAACATACCCGTAGTTCTTACCTGTAACGACCGTCCCTTTCTGTCATCATGGGCAGTTATCTCCTTGATCTCCTTATCGGTCAGGGGTTTCTGTTTCCACGCACTGTTATACACGGATTCTCTTAACTGCTGAGGCAGCAGGTATACGATCGTCACCGCGATGCCTGCCGTAATGCTCTTATCCAGAAGATTAAGAACAAGGTTAAGAAGCATGGCCGAGAAAAAGAACCCGGTCTTCGAACCCTTTGACATGATCGTTGCAGTCTGAGCCACATCTTCAAACTGAGGACCGCCAAGCAGCATCCACTGGAATACGGTACCTAATACTCCGCTTATCAGAGCAATTAAGAGTAAGAGGGGGATCAGATTCCTCTTCTTCTTATACTTCTCCTTTCTGACCATCCATGACACGACAAGTGCAATGAACATGCTTATCAGCAAGTAGTAAAGGGAATAAGGATTGAACGCACTTGCGATCGCATTGGAAGCAACGGCCGTGATAAAACCGGGGAATACGCCTCCTATCGCAGAGATGAATATGGTACCTATTGTGTCTATATATATGGGGAGATGATATCTGTATACGAAATATGCAGGTATCAGATTGCACAGAATTGCTATAACCGTGCATATCACTCGCCGCATACTGTTTTTATCTATATTACGCGGATGTAATCTCAACCTGATATTCCTCCATACAACTGAGTGTAAAAGATACAAAATTACATAATATTATATCACATTTCAATGTTCCATGCCTATTTTTCAGTAATTTATAAATGCAAAAAAGGGAGCCGGCCATGAAGCCGGCTCCCTGATGATCATCTTCATCAAAGCCTTATTTGAAAGGGTTCTCCGTAGGATAAGGAAGACTCTTAGGCTGATTGTAATTGATGTCCTCCATCGGAACACCGATGTACTTGAATACCTCGAAGAGTGCCTTGCCGTAATGTCCGAATGCAACAGCACCGTGATGAGGATAGTTCTTCTGGATGAGCACGTGGCGATAGAAGCGTCCCATCTCCTTGATAGCGAATACGCCGATTCCGCCGAATGACTTGGTTGCAACAGGAAGAACCTCGCCCTCTGCCACATAAGCACGGATCTGAGAATCAGCAGTAGACTGCAGGCGGTAGAATGTGATATCTCCGGGTGCAATGTCGCCTTCAAGAGTTCCGTTGGTAACCTCGATAGGAAGGTTTCTTGCCATGATCTTCTGATACTTCATCTCGCATGCTGCAAGCTTCTTAGAGCAGGTATTGCCGCAGTGGAAGCCCATGAATGTATCGGTGAACTGGTAATCGAACTTGCCTTCAATCGACTCCTTGTACATATCCTTAGGAACAGAGTTGTTGATATCAAGAAGCGTAACGATATCGTCTGATACGCATGTTCCGATGTACTCTGAGAGACAGCCGTAGATATCAACCTCGCAGGATACGGGTATGCCGCGTCCCGTAAGTCTTGAATTGACATAGCAGGGAACGAATCCGAACTGTGTCTGGAATGCCGGCCAGCACTTGCCTGCGATGGCAACATACTTACGATATCCCTTATGCTCCTCAACCCAGTCAAGAAGTGTAAGCTCATACTGAGCAAGCTTAGCCAGTACTTCAGGCTTCTTGTTGCCTGCACCGAGCTCATTCTCCATATCCTTAACTACATCAGGGATACGAGAGTCGCCTGCATGCTTGTTGAATGCTTCGAACAGATCAAGCTCTGAGTTCTCTTCGATCTCAACGCCGAGATTGTAGAGCTGCTTGATCGGTGCATTACATGCAAGGAAGTTAAGCGGTCTGGGACCGAATGATATGATCTTAAGATCAGCAAGGCCTGCTATGGCACGAGCTATCGGAATAAAGTCATGGATCATGTCAGCACAATCCTCTGCATCACCTACGGGATACTCAGGGATATAAGCGCCTACATTACGGAGCTTAAGGTTGTAGCTGGCATTGAGCATACCGCAGTATGCATCACCACGGCCATCCTGAAGGTCGTTCTGGCTCTCTTCTGCTGCAGCACAGAACATCTTGGGGCCGTCGAAATGCTTAGCAAGCAATGTCTCAGATATCTCGGGACCGAAGTTACCGAGGTATACACAGAGGGCATTACATCCTGCCTTCTTGATATCCTCAAGAGCCTGAACCATGTGGATCTCGCTCTCTACGATACAAATGGGGCACTCATAGATGTCAGCTGCATCATATTTAGCCTTGTAAGCGTCTACAAGAGCCTTACGTCTGCCGACTGAGAGTGACTCCGGGAAACAGTCGCGGCTGACAGCCACGATACCTAATTTGATCTTGGGAATGTTGTTCATTAGTAATCCTCCTATTCTACCTTTTATAGTGTTGTATCACTTTCTGCAATACCCGTTAATTCCAATTGTCGATTATAGCACATGGAAAACTCCAAGTAGTTACAGAATCATACTGAATAGTTTCAAATTTATACTGTATCTTATAAACTATACGCTGACATTCGGTCCGATAAGCCCGATATGTGCGCCAGCATCGAGACCGCCCTCGGCATGTCCGATGAGCCACTTGTTCTTGGCTGTGATAAGAGCATCCTCGTAACCTGCATGCTTGGCATCAAGCGGAAGGTTGGTGTCCTTTGGAAGAACGACGATGCACTTAAAGCCTGCATCACCCACGCTGCACGGAGCATAGTGAAGAGTTGTCGCATAGAGCTCTACACCCACGCCCTTAGGGCAAAGGAAAGCTTCGATCTTATTGGTGTCATAGGTAAAGTCGTCCGTGATATCCTGCTGGCGTCCTATAAGTAGGATAAGATCAGTGCAGGCGATATCCACTTCTGACGATCTGTGATACTCAACAGCATTGAGCAGATGGTTATGACCGTTGCAGTATCCGATCTGGATCGGAAGCTCACCGTAATATACAGTCTGCATCTTTTCCATGAGCGATGTAGCCTCAAGGTAATCGACCGAAGGCTCATATACTACATCATCCGGAAGGGGTGACTTCTCCATTGCCTCGATAAGCTCGGTAAAATCGATCTCTGATATGACTCTTCCGTACTTACGAAAAGCCGCATCCGTAACATTCTGAATCTTCATAAACTCTGTAACCTCCTAATATATTTGATTATGCTAAAGCCTTAAATACTGGCTTAAGTGCCGGATATATCTGCTTATACTGCTGATATCTTGCCTCATACTTAGCCGTAAGCTCCGGATCAGGCTCAACTGTATCCACAACCTTCACAAGCTTTTCTGCCGCTTCCTCAACCGATGCAAACTCTCCGCATGCAACAGCCGCAAGCATTGCTCCGCCGTATCCCGGGCCTTCTTCGCTCTCGATGACATCCACCTTGATACCAAGGATGTTGGCGATCATCTTCTTCCACAGAGGAGACTTGGCTCCGCCGCCGCAGATCTTCGTGCGATCGATCTTGATACCGAGAGACTTGGCAACCTCGAACGAATCCCTGAGCGCAAATGCAACGCCCTCAAGAACTGCCTGTGTCATATCGGCTCTTGTGGTATCCATCGTGATACCGGTAAACGTGCCTCTTGCGTAAGGGTCATTGATCGGGGATCTCTCACCCATAAGATAAGGCAGGAAGAATACATGATTCTCACCAAGCTTGTCTATTGCCTTCTGTTCACCCGCAAAATCCTTGGTGTCTATGATATCCTCCATCCACCACTTGTTGCATGACGCAGCGGACAACATACATCCCATGAGATGATAGCTTCCGTCAGCATGAGCGAACGAATGAAGAGCATTATTACTGTCAACACCGAATGACTTGGATGAGATGAATATTGTTCCGCTTGTGCCGAGAGAGATATTACATCTGCCGTCACCGACCGTACCCGTTCCGACTGCCGCTGCAGCGTTGTCTCCTGCGCCGGCAACGATCTTGACATCCGTGGAAAGACCAAGCTCTGAAGCCACGTCAGGCTTGAGTGTGCCGACTACCTCATAGCTCTCAAAGATCTTGGCTAGCTGTGATTCCTTGACATCACAGATCTCCATCATCTCCTTGGACCAGCATCTGTTCTTGACATCAAACAAAAGCATTCCCGATGCATCCGATACGTCCGTGCAATGAACGCCTGAAAGCTTATATGCCAGATAATCCTTGGGAAGCATTATCTTCTCGATACGGGCAAAGTTCTCAGGCTCATTTGCCTTAACCCACAGGATCTTGGGTGCCGTGAATCCGGTGAACGAAATATTCGCCGTATATTCAGAGAGCTTATCCTTGCCTATGACATCATTGAGATAATCACATTCCTTGGTCGTACGTCCGTCATTCCAAAGTATGGCGGGTCGTATCACGTTATCATCCTTATCCAGGATAACGAGTCCGTGCATCTGTCCGCCGAAGCTTATGCCTGCGACCTTAGACTTATCGCACTCGCTTAAGAGTTCCTTAAGCCCGTCTATGGACTGTGCATACCAATCCTCGGGCTTCTGCTCTGACCAGCCGGGATGCGGGAATGCAAGGTCATATTCTCTGGATACGATCTTGTGGATCTTGCCCGTCTCGTCCATAAGTAAGAGCTTAACCGCCGATGTTCCTAAGTCAATTCCTACGTATAACATAGTTACCTCCAATACATTTTGTAGTCTGTGTCTCAGGCATATACCAGGTATTGTTGGGAGTACTTCTTATAGCCCGACACAACGTCCGTGCCCGTGCACGGCGCACCATAAATATAATATCCCATAAGCACACTTAATTCAATCATTACTTGCACCTATGGGATAATTTCGTGATTTGTAACAGTTTTTGTTATTCGTTTTTGGTAACTTTTGCTTATGAATAGATCACCTTGGATGTAACGCCCTTAAGCATACCGAGCTTGCCGGATAATGCGCTTATCACGTCCTGCGGAGCTTCGATCGCTATGCTTATTATCGCAAGCTCTTCCCCGTTATGCACCTGATGCGGCAGCCCCATCCTTCCGAGGATGTACTGCCCGTATTCCATAAGCAGTTCGTTAAGCCGCGTTATCTGCGATCTGTCCTTAACTATTATCGCTACTAATGCTATCCTTGTCTCCAAACTGATTCTCCGATACTACACCCGCCTTCTTAAGCGGAATCCAAACAATAAAGAAATATACAAAACCTATCAGCGCCGTAGTGAACTGCACTACCGAGAATGTCATCTTAAATACCGGCATCTTGCCCATAAGCGGACTCTCTGCCGGAATAAAAGTCGGCAGAAGCCAGAGTGATATGGTAAGACCCATGACGCATCCCTTCACAAGAGACGAGAGTACGGCCGCAGCGATCGACCCGGGGTTGATCAGCTTTTTTCCGCCCGATATCGTCTTACGAAGAAGCAGGTGAACCATGACAACCAGAACTGCATTACCCAGCATGATAAGGGGTATGATACCCGGAACGGCACTCATAAGCGGATTGCCCGTGATCAAAAATGCCGTTATCGGGGTGATGATGCTTAAGATCAGCCCGCAGACCAATCCTGCCGTAAGTGTCACGAGCACAAGACACAGATTGACCACCGGTCCCGTAATATAGACACTCAGATTCTTCAAAAACTGGCTGACAATACACACAGCCAGCAGGATCGCACTGATCGCGATCTTCTTAGTCAGAGATTTCGATCCGTTACTATTCATTTTGTCCTCCTTTTCGCTCAGCACGAAGCTTTGCAATCAGCATTATTCATCTTCTCGACACCTAGATTCTATCACACCCGGACCTGTTGCGCCATAATGAAAAAAAGAGACAGCGACTGACTTGCTGTCTCTTCCGATAAGCTCATTGTGTTCCGGGCGAACTGTCACATCTGATGCCGAACCACGGCATACTCATCCCCGTTCTTATAATAGGGACATTCCTTATAACCGCTCGCAACAAATCTTGAGTATTCGTCCTCGTCCATGTCTACGGAACAATACCACTCTTCGTCTTCTTCATCATATTCATTATATGCGCAATCATCACAGCCGATCATACATGATCTCCCATAAAGCACTGTTTACCCGGTAAGTCGGACCCGTCTCATTAACGGATATCGTCTTTATCCTGAACCTATTTTGTAAGCCTTACGGTCTCTCTTGCGATCGCAAGCTCCTCGTTGGTAGGAACTACCATGAGAGTTACCTTGTCGCCCGGCTTAGAGAGGATGACCTCCTCACCGCGAAGCTTGTTCTTCTCTTCATCTATAGAGCAGCCCATGAATGTCAGGTAATCTGCGATGGCCTTACGCATGATGCTGTTGTTCTCACCGACACCTGCCGTAAATGCGATCACATCCACGCCGCCCATGGCTACCACATAAGAACCGATATACTTGGCTACTCTGTAAGCATAGGTCTCAAGGGCTCCTTCTGCCTTGTCATCGCCTTCATCAACAGCCTTGGACAGATCTCTGAAGTCACTTGATACTCCGTCCGAGAGTCCGTATACGCCCGACTTCTTGTTGCATATATTGATGACCTCATCAGCCGTAAGTCCTTCCTTGTCTGCAATGAAGCTGATGATCGCGGGATCGATATCACCGGATCTCGTACCCATGATGAGTCCCTCGAGAGGAGTCATACCCATGGAAGTATCGATGGACTTACCGTTCTTTACCGCTGATATCGAAGCACCGTTACCTAAGTGACATACGATTATCTTAAGCTCTTCTCTGGTCTTACCCAGGATCTTCGCTGCCCTGTCAGATACATAATCATGGCTCGTACCGTGGAAGCCGTAACGGCGAACCTTGTACTTCTCATAATACTCATAAGGAAGTCCGTACATATATGCCTTGCGGGGCATCGTCTGATGGAATGCAGTGTCGAATACCGCTACCATAGGCACACCGGGCATAACAGCCCTGCATGCATTGATACCTATTATATTGGCCGGATTATGAAGAGGTGCCAGATCGTTGCACTCTTCTATGGCCTTCATGACTTCATCGTCAATGATCACGGATGTTGCAAACTTCTCTCCGCCGTGAACCACTCTGTGACCGACCGCATCTATCTCCGATAATGACTTGATGACTCCGACTGACACATCTGTCAGTTTGTCAATGACAAGCTTGACCGCATCCGTATGGTCTGCCATCGGCTTCTCCTCGGTCACCTTATCACCGCCTTCCGGCGTATGCGTGATGGCACTTCCGTCTATACCTATCCTCTCACACAACCCCTTTGCTAACACCTTTTCGCTGTCTGTCTCGATAAGCTGATATTTAAGTGATGAACTTCCGCAATTCAAAACCAGTACATTCATTTTGTCTCTCCTTTTGTGATCCCGGTCTGCTCCGGGCTGCTCTCCGCGCGGCAGCAAGCCGCTGCCTCTCTATTTAGTCTCCCTTATCTTGATATTGAGTTCCGCGTAATAGTATCCTCTGATCTGCAGTTCCTCAGGACTGCTCAGGTAATTGAACATAAGATCAAGAGATCTTGATCCCTGCCAGATGGGATCCTGACATATCGTGGCCGTTATGACCCCCTTGTCCAGCATGTCTATCGTGGTAGGCACGTCATCATGAGTTATGACACGGATATCACGTCCGACTCCGGCTTCCTGGATCGCCTTGCATCCTCCGTACACGCCTGCTGCCGTGAAGTACAGAGCGTTGATCTCAGGATGGTCCTTAAGCATCTCGCTCACAATGTCATAGCTCTTAAGATCATCATCATAATTCTCCTGCACGCTCACTATATTGAACCTGCCGTCTTCACACAGCCTGTCCGTAAACCCCGCCTCTCTCTTGGAGTGGCAGAGAATATTGCGGTCACCCAGGATCACTCCGATATTGACCTTGCCATGTGTCATCAGCTGCATAAGCGCGCCTGCTGCCGCTCCGGAATTATAGTAATCGCTGCCCACATAGGCGATACGCTTCACTCTCTCCGCATCGGAATTGACCGTGATCACCGGTATCCCCTTATCGATAAGTTCATTGAGTTTATCACAGACCTTGGCATCATTATACGGTGTGATGATGATACCCTGGACACCCTCATCCACACAGGCATCGATAGCCGACATCTGCGCCTCCGGGTGATACGCCACACGCTTGACCGTGACCTCGCATCCGAAGAAGGCAAGCTCTTCCGCCCTCTCCATGAACCCTTCTATCACCTTATCAAAGAACGGATTCTTGCGGCTGAACACAATGATCCCTATGAGATATTTCTTCTTCTGAGCAGCCAGCGCCATGCCTGCCTTGTTGGGCTTGTACCCCAGCTGCCTGGCTATGGACTGCACCCTTGCGGCTGTCTCTTCGCTGACACCGTCTCTGTTATTAAGAACCCTGTCCACCGTGCCTCTGGACACACCGGCCAGTCTGGCTATCTCCTTGATAGTGGTCATCTGATCATCTCCGTGTTATGTTAACCTATTCCTTAATATGGAAAAAACCTAGCGGCTTAGTATGCTCTTCCCCAGTAGACCATCTTCTTCGCGGGGCGACCGCAGCAGACACATACATCGGATATCTGCTCCTGCTCAAAGGGCATACATCTGCTCGTCGCAGACATCTCTTCCTTGATCTTGTCTTCGCAGTCCTGCTCACCGCACCACATTGCCTTCACAAAACCGGGTGTGGTATCTAAGATCTTCTGCATCTCATCCATGGTCTTAGCCGTATATGTGTGTGCATCCCTGTGAGCTCTTGCTCTTACGAGCATATCCTTCTGGATCGCAGTTAAGAGTTCCGCGGTCTTACTCTCAAGTTCATCTAAGCTGCACTCAACCTTTTCTCCGTTATCTCTTCTTGCAAGCACGCACTTGCCTTCCTCGATATCTCTCGGTCCGATCTCGACACGAAGAGGTATTCCTCTCATCTCCTGCTCGGAGAACTTCCATCCGGGTGACTTGTCCGAATCATCCACCTTGACTCTTATGCCCGCCTTCTTAAGACGATCACATAAGGATGCGGCAGTCTCTAAGACGCCCTCTTTTTTCTGCTGTATCGGTATGATCATAACCTGTACGGGTGCTACCTTGGGCGGCAGCACAAGACCCGAATCATCTCCGTGAACCATGATCATGGCTCCGATGAGCCTCGTCGTTGTGCCCCATGAAGTCTGGTGTACATACTTAAGAGTGTTGTCCTTGTCGGTAAACTGAATACCGAAGGCCTTGGCGAAGCCGTCACCGAAGTTGTGGCTCGTACCTGACTGAAGTGCCTTGCCGTCATGCATCAGAGCCTCTATCGTATATGTGGCCTCTGCTCCGGCGAACTTCTCCTTATCCGTCTTGCGGCCCTTGATCACGGGAATCGCAAGCACTTCCTCGCAGAAGTCGGCATATACATTGAGCATCTGTATCGTGCGCTCTTCTGCTTCCTCTGCCGTGGCATGCGCAGTATGACCTTCCTGCCAGAGGAACTCACGGCTTCTGAGGAAAGGCCTTGTCTCCTTCTCCCAGCGAACTACCGAACACCACTGATTGTAGAGCTTCGGAAGATCTCTGTATGACTGTATGTCATTCTTGTAGAAATCACAGAACAGAGTCTCGGATGTGGGACGTACGCACATCCTCTCCTGTAAAGGCTGTGTACCGCCATGTGTCACCCAGGCAACCTCGGGTGCAAAGCCTTCGACGTGATCCTTCTCTTTATTGAGCAGGCTCTCGGGGATGAACATGGGCAGATATACATTCTCTACTCCGGTCTCCTTGAACCTCGCATCCATCTGGGACTGGATGAGTTCCCAGATCGCATAGCCCGCGGGCTTGAATACCATACAGCCCTTAACGGATGTGTAATCCATAAGTTCTGCTTTCTTGACCACGTCCGTATACCACTGGGCGAAATCCTCTTCCATCGATGTTATAGCTTCTACTAACTTCTTATCAGCCATTGTGTTAATTCCTTTCAATCATTACGTATTCTGTCTTAATGTACTGCAGCGGTCCCGGCCGCTTATCGCAGGTATCTGTCTCTAACACTTGATCTCCAGATATCCTAACAGTTTCGTCGTATCATAACTTGTCATGATATCCAGATTGGGGTCATAATACTTGCCGTCATAATATACCAGATAGTGGCAGTAGCGGCCCATCTTCTCCATAAGGATCGCACATTTGGGAAGAACCACATCACGCCCTTCCGTATATACTATGATATCCGAATGATCTATGCCGTAGTAGTTGAGCGCCGAGATCATGCGGCCCATCGTCGCCTGCCACTCTCTGCAGTCCATGACGGTGATGACTTCTGCAAGCGTTACTCCCGCAAGCATCGCCACACAGCACTGTCCGCACAATCCGTCATCTTCCTGGGTGATGACCCGCATCGAATCGATCTTTCTTATGGGATTCTCGAAACTGTACGGGCTGTTCTGATCCATCTTGATAAGCGATTGATGTATCTGCATAAGGATCTTATGCGATACTCCCTGCTCTACGCTTGCAAGCGTAGAGTTCTCTCCGGGGACCTTGATCACGTACAGTCCCTTCTCCTTGGGCCATAACTCACAATCTATTATCGTATTGTCGATGACGATATTGGCTTCGATCACATCTCTCTGCTTGCAGACTTCCCATATATTAAACGGGATATTGATCGAATAGCCTCCGTCTTCCTTCTCAACCTTGGATTCAAAAAAATATCGCATTTATTCCACCATGCCGAGCATTTTGTGCGAAGCGGCGAGCCGAATATCAGATTCGGCGATGCCATGATCCGGTTTGGGCTCGGCACAAACCGGTGAGTAAGAAATAATGTATCAACATTATTTCTTACTCTCCCCTCCGTTAAAGATTACTGATATATAGTATATTCCAAGCGGGCTTAAGTCGCAATAAAAAAAGCACGAAAAAGCACGGTCATTGTAAAACCGTGCTCTTTCGCCATATATCGCTGTGTCTTACCGGACTGACAGCCTTTATATCAACCCGCTTATGAGTATCACGAGTATAAGGATCGGAAGGATGAACTTGAAGTAGAATATGAGCTTCGGGCTCATCTTCATGCCCTCACCCGTATTGACTTCATCAAGGTATTTATCGGCACCCCATCCGTACTTGGTCACACAGAACAACACAAATACAAGTGCTCCGATCGGAAGCATCAGATTACTGACGATAAAGTCCTCACTGTCAAGGATGTCTCTTTCGCCTATGAGATGAACCTTAGAAAGCACATTGTATCCCAAAAGACAAGGAAGTGAAGCTATGAGCATGAATATACAGTTGGCTATAACCGACTTGCGTCTGCTCCATTTAAGGTTGTCCATCGCAGGTCCCACAAGGTTCTCAAATACCGCGATAACGGTTGAGAAGCTTGCAAATGTCATAAATAAGAAGAACAGTGTTCCCCATATGCGTCCGCCCGCCATATTGATGAATACGCTCGGAAGCGTGATAAAGATAAGAGACGGACCTGCATCGGGCTCTATACCGAAGCTGAAGCATGCAGGGAAGATGATAAATCCCGAGAGCAAAGCCACTATCGTATCAAGGCTGCATATCCTCACTGCCTCACCCGTCAGAGTATTGTCCTTGGTCATATAGCTTCCGAATATCTCCATCGAAGCGATACCGAGGCTCAATGTGAAGAATGACTGATTCATCGCAGCCGTTATGACATTGGCCCAGCCTACACTTCTAACATTATCGATATTGGGCTTAAGGTAGAAGCTGATACCGGCGCCTGCATTCGGCAGGATAAAGCTGTGCACCGCAAGCACCACGATCAGGGTAAGCAACCCGATCATCATGACCTTATTGACTCTCTCAAGTCCGTTCCTGACACCGAAACTTAATACCAGGAATCCCGCAATGACTATGATCGACATGAATATGATCATCTCGACGGGATTGCCCAGCATATCTGTAAAAACAGGAGCGACTCCGTCGTTGGTGATCCCTGAGAAATCACCGATCAAGAACTTCCAGAAGTACGAGAGCATCCATCCCGCTACGGTAGTGTAATACATCATAAGCAGATAACAGCCCGCGATACATACCCAGCCGTGAAGGTGCCACTTATGCCCGCCCTTCTCAAGCATCTTATATGCTTCGACAACAGTCTTGCCGCTGCTGCGGCCTATGGCAAGCTCCATCGTAAGAACCGGGATACCCATGATCACTAAGAACAGCAGATAGAACAATACGAATATCGCTCCCCCGTTCTGTCCTGCCACATAGGGAAACTTCCACACATTACCGATACCGATGGCACACCCCGCGCTGACTAAGATGAAACCCAGCCTGCTTCCGAAACTCTCTCTCTTTTCCATAGTTAACTACTCTCCTCATTATTGATCTATATCGCAAAGGTCATCTCAACTCCGTTGACCGGATGGATGAACCTTAACTTATACGCGCAAAGGTCTATGGCGGTCAGCCCGTGAACCTTGCTGTACTTGACCGAATCCTCACTGCCGTACTTAAGATCTCCCAGTATAGGCAGACCGATGTGAGACAGCTGAAGGCGGATCTGATGATGTCTGCCGGTGAAGAGATGGATATCAACATCCGCTATTGAATAACCCTCTTCCATATGTACATCCGTCATCTTATACTCCAGTTCGGCCAGTTTGGCATCGACGACAGTCCTGTCACATATACGGCTTAAATTCTTATGCCTGTCAAAGTCAATATAATCCGTCAGCTTCACGTAGGAATCCGATATGCGGTTATTGCTGTTTTCATCTATATATACTCTGGCCCTGTATGATTTCTCAAGCTTACGTTCTTCAAGCTCACGGCTCAATATCGCTGCGGAACTGCTGGTCTTGGCCATGAGTACCAGTCCCTCGACCTGTCTGTCCAGACGATTGATAAGCCCGACATACCCGCCGCTTAAGTAATTCTTGGCAAAGCTGACCAGATCCGGTTCCGACAGATTCTGGGTCTGCGTCGGAACTCCGGCAGGCTTATGCAGCACGATCATGTACTTGTCTTCATAGATTATACGCAGCTTATTCCCTGAAGCCATACGCTCACATCTCCTGTATTAGGCTCTCCCTGCTTATAATATCATAAACGGCGCCTGTCTGACACCCGTAACCCGCCGGTCTCACTGTCTTGCCAGTCTCTTAAGCGTCTCCAGTACCAGTCTGTAAGTTCGCTCCACGGACGGTATGTTCATGCTCTCTCTGTAAGTATGTATCTCAGACAGCTTAGGTCCTATCGACACACAGTCAAGCCCCTTTAGCTTATCCGCAAAGAATCCGCATTCCACTCCCGCATGGACCGCTTCGATCGCAGGCTTTTCTCCATACTGCTCCTCATAGACTTCTTCCATCAGGTCTCTTAAAGGTGAATGAGTCCTGTACTGCCATCCCGGATAGTCACCGGAAAACTCAACATCACCGCCTATGATCTTCATTGAATCACGAAGCCTGTCCATTAACATCTTTTTCTCGGATGCCACACTGCTCCTCACGCAAAAGGTCAGCCTCACTCCGCCACCGGATGTCCGGCCTGAACCGGCCGCTGTCTTAAGTATTCCCATATTAAGTGATGTCTGCACCAGTCCTTCGACATCGGGACTCATACGCTGTATCCCGTTAGGCAGGCAGGTCAGCATATATATGACAGCATCCGTGGAATCAGCCGTCATGACGCATCTGACCTTATCCTTATCATGGAAAAAGGAGGGCGACTCAGTTTTTTGGCAGGTTATGATCATATCCGGATCCGTGGCGGCGTATTCAGCCCGGATGTCTTCTGCGGCAGAAGAAGTGATCTCGCTTAAACTGCGTGAGATATCCGGATCGTTTCCGTCAGTCCGGCCGCCTTCTTCTTTTGCACCTGTTTCATCCGGGCCGGCACTGATATAAGCTGCGGCACTTACTGGTATGGCATTGTCCTTGGCTCCGCCTTCCACACTGATCACTCTGATCCCTGCTTCATCACGCAGTCTCTGTAATACCCTGCCGAGCAATACTATGGCATTGGCTCTGTTTTTATGTATCTCTATCCCTGAGTGTCCTCCGATAAGACCTTCAACCGATATCTTATATAAGTCTTCAGATGACACATCTGTCATATTCTCAAAGGCAACAGGATATACAGCCTCAGCAACGACTCCGCCTGCGCAGCTGACAGTGAAGACTCCTTCCTCTTCGGAGTCGATATTGATCATCGTCCGCCCCTGTATATCCGTAAGGTCTATTGCTGCGGCTCCGAGCATCCCTATCTCTTCATCTACCGTAAATATCGCCTCTACAGGCGGCAGATCTTCATCTTTGCTGTCTAAGATCGCCAGGGCCATGGCCACTGCGATGCCGTCATCTCCGCCAAGTGTCGTACCTGCAGCCTTAAGCTCATCTCCGTCAACATAGAGGTCCAGGCCTTCCGTACTCATATCCTTAGTACAGCCCGGCTCCTTCTCACAGACCATGTCCATGTGTCCCTGTAATATGACAGGCGTGTCACCTTTTCCGTCCTTCCATATGATGACGTTACCCGGATCATCCTGTCTGTACTTGAGTCCTTTCTCCTTTGCAAAGTCAACGAGGAATCTGCTTATTGCTCCCGTATTGCGCGAACCGTGCGGAATGGCTGCTATTTCACCGAATACCCTGAACACTTCCACCGGTTCAACTGACCCGGGATCGAACCCGGTCTTTTCCACATTACTCATACGATTATTCTCTGTCTCCATACAATACTGATGCCACGGGTTTATCCCATGGCATCAGTCTCCATATATTTTCTATATGCTTTCTTATAACTGTGATACCTGACTATGGTGATGATGATCGCAGCTATCGGTACTATTATCGTAAACAGTCCCGCTATCATCGCGAAGAACATCATCAATACCGGCGCAGGATGTCCCATGGCTTCCGGATCGACCATGGAAGTATCCAGATATGCTCCGAAGGATACCAATGCCACATCTACCGCCAGCTGAAGAGGTATCAGCAGCAGCCACAGTAAGGCCACGGAAGGTTTCTTCGGTTCCTTCATATCAGTCCCCTATCTTCTCATATCTCTGGAATATCTTGTTGGCTCCGCAGGCATGCTTGGTACCGTCGGCATCGATGATGATATAATCGCCCTCTTCGATAAAGGTACGCCCTCTCTTATGAGTGATATAGGGACATACCACCGTACCGTTATCTCTCGTGACCTTGATGAGTCTGTCAGTCACGATCCACATCTTGGTCACAACATCCGAGAACGGCTCCCAGCCGTCTTCAAGATTACTGCCTACCTTATACTCATAGACATCTGCCTCAATAGGTGTTCTTCTGCATTTCATACATTAACCCTCCTTGTAAACCGAACCCCGTTTGTTTACATAAATATTTTATCATATCCATAAAGCGCATATCAACTGATATATCGGTTTTTCTTATCTTAAGATCCCACCCCGGGACCGATCACTGCTTACTTAACGATGCCGCTATGGACGATCCTGCCTTGTCATTATGTACTTAAGATGTCTGAGGCCGTCCGGTATCGTCCTGAGCTTTGGCTTACGATCAATGATGCTCTTATTAAGTCCTGCCGGCATCTGACCGATCTTAAGTCCTGCCATCTCAGCCTTGCCGATCATCTCAGTGGCAAATTCCATCCCGTCCGTATCATATACGACCCTGCTTCTCGCATTCTTCGTCAAGCCTCTTATCCCGCAATGGAAGTCTCTTACGTCACTGTGGAACCTGAGCCTTGCGCTCCATGATAAGAATCTTACTCCGATATGATGAGACAGAGGCATCGCACCCTTTTCCATATCTCCCGCGAAGCGGTCACCTATGACCATGTCATAGCCTTCATCACTCAACATGTGATACATTCTCACAAAATCCTTGAAGACATACGTGGTATCACAGTCCGCCATCATTATCACATTACCTTCTGCCTCGGCTATGCCTCTTCTTAAGGCACTGCCGTAGCCCGGAATATCTTCCCTGACTACTCTGGCACCGTTCTGTGCCGCGATCTCCGCGGATCTGTCCGTAGATGCATTGTCAACTACAAGGACCTCACCGAGATCTGCCCTGTCCTCACCCAGGCATTCCCTGATGGCTTCCTTCGCTTCCTTTACACAGTGCTCCACCGTTCCCTCTTCGTTATAGCAGGGAAGCACTATCGATATGAGTTTTGCCTGACCCTTATCTTCGCTTTTTGCCATTATTCTTTTTCCTCACACTTAAGATCAGCTGAATATCTGCTGCTTCATATAATACCATTACCAAGGCAAGAATTACAGCCATCAGCGCCCTGAACGTGAAAAAATAATGGGCGACTGAGTGACTGCGAAGCGCAAGATACCGCACAAGCGGAACGAACGCCGTAAGAACATATATAAGTATCATTTTTGATCTGACTGTTTTTCCATGATATACATACCCGATATAGACAGAGGCAAATATAAGAATACAGCCTGCAGCAATCCCGACGATTCCGAGGGAAAACGGCATCATCGTGAGCAGATTCTTACCAATGGGACCAAGGAGACTGAAGTATGCTTCGTCAAGTATCAATCCGCCGGTCCTTTCCTCTGCATGAGTAATGACTGAAGTGACAACATCCGATCCGAGTACGATCGCTGCAAGAAGCCATTTGATCAGAAACATTCCCACATAACCTATGCCCCATGCGACAGTGCACTTAAGCGCCGTCAGCCTGTCATCGCTTTTATCTCTTATCTTGACTGCGATGATGAGTGGAATAGTAAGAGTCAGGGTCTCAGTAGTCAGGAAATCCATATATGCCGTCACAATGCCGCTTATCATCAAAATTGTGATCAGTCTGCGCTCATCCATATCTTTTTTAAGCATTAAGTGCGAAACGATGAACATGATAAGAAATGTCCAGATATATTCAAGACAGAAAGGAACAAACCACGAATAGGTAAGTATCATTCCAAGGCTTAATCCGACAGCCAATGCTTTCTCTCCCATACGGACAAGTCTCCATATCAATGCAAGGAATAACACGAGGAGAACTATACCTAAAAATACATACATTCCCTGTATGGGCATGATCATTAAAAGCGAACGGACTAAACTTATCGAACCGTGCCAGTAACGGAGATATTCAAGATTATCACCCGGATCTTTAGTGACCGAATCGTAGAGATTGGAACTCTCACTTTGTGTATCGGAATGATAGTAGGATGACTCTGTTACAGAATGAACGAGGTCATCACTGTCATAATTCCACGCGATATTAAGCAGGATGGAATCCGCATACCGGTCATATTCAGATGCAGACACCCCTTTCCATACTTCGGCAAACATATCCCCTGAACGCAGGTATTCCGCAGACGAGAGAATATTGGAATATATCATGGAACGCGGGATCAAAGCCGACACAAACAGCAGTACCGTGAGTAACGATACTGCTGTGATGTATTTCACTATGTATGTCAGTAATCCGTTCTTGATCATTGATTAACAGTAGTCGGGAATAATGTCCTTAAGTACAGGAATCCGACATAACCATCTTCATTAAGATACTTATGAAGATCCTTGCCCTTAGGGATCACGGTAGATAACTTCGTACCCTTATGGCCTTCTTCTCTGTAATTGATCTTAAGAGTGATATCAGGTCTGGTGGATAAGGCATCACAGACACCGGTATTGAAGAACAGCCACTTCTCTGTAGTGATCTCTACCGTAGCGCCTGCAGGAGCATTGATGATCTTGTTGATGGTATTCTTGATGAACACTCCCTCTGCGGATATGGGTGCGGTATACAGAACCTTACCGCATTCGCATTTGTAATCCTCTATTCCGCCGTCATCCTCCGTAGCTTCTCTGGTTACAACCCATTCAAAATGATGCTCATGGTCTCCGCTTCCGCCGGACTGTTCTTCCCCATAACCGGCAGTGAGTGTTATAGAAGAAACAATAGGATATTCATTATTATTATCTATTTCAACGTTTGTAAGAATCCAATAATCAGGTTCCTTGGGTCGATTAACTATATCGGCCATTCCTCCTACAGATAAAACCTGGTATTCTATCGTCCCTGCGGTGGCGGTATTATTATGGCTTGATTCTTCTTCATGTGAATAGATTTCCTGTCCCGCGGCATCCAAATACGTAACCATGTACGTGTTTGTCCTACCATATATTTCCCATGATATCTTTTCACCCGGTTTTATATGTTTGTTTTTTGCCTGATTAATGGCTCAATCACAAATTTTATGTGATGGCTGATTCCTGATATACTCCTTCCGACTCATATCCATGATCTTCAAGAAGAAGTATTCATCATCAGGATAGCCATATCCGTGACGACGGAGGG
>Ga0129306_1000419_pt1 | contig 67202 bp, 60 predicted proteins | sample P827metagenome_FD_94438 | JGI IMG/M metagenome (GOLD analysis project Ga0129306, IMG submission 94438) | Capybara group fecal microbial communities from Wisconsin, USA - P827 metagenome | ecosystem: Host-associated > Mammals > Digestive system > Large intestine > Fecal | place: USA: Wisconsin... | reverse complement strand
CTGCGGGTGACAAGCTGCAATAGGCTTGAACGTAAGTGAAAGCGTGGGACTTAAGTCTCGGCTTGAGACCCTTAGCCTTATAGGCTAAGAGCAAACCACCCGTTTGACGGGTGGTTATGATTTTATTTCAAGCTTATTTAGGGAAAGCCATAGATTCTGGCTTAAATACCTTGTCGAATTCTTCTGGTTTGAGGAAGCCAAGACCTACACAAGCTTCTTTGAGTGAAATGTTTTCATCAAATGCTTTGTGTGCTGTCTTTGCAGCATTTTCATAACCAATATAAGGGTTCAATGCAGTTACCAGCATTAAAGAGTTGTAAAGGTTGTGGTGCATCTTATCTTTGTTTGCCTTGATTCCTACTGCACAATTCTTGTTGAAGCTGATCATTGCTTCTGCAAGAAGACGAGCAGACTGAATGAAATTATAAGCAATTACAGGCATGAATACGTTCAATTCAAAGTTACCCTGGCTTGCAGCAAAACCGATAGCAGCGTCGTTACCCATTACCTGAACGGCAACCATAGTAACTGCTTCACACTGTGTTGGGTTTACTTTTCCTGGCATGATTGATGAACCTGGTTCATTTTCTGGAATATGGATTTCTCCAAGACCATCACGAGGACCTGATGCGAGCCAGCGAACGTCGTTAGCAATCTTCATCATATCTGCAGCAAGAGCTTTGATTGCTCCATGAGCAAACACAAGTTCATCTTTTGAAGTAAGGGCATGGAACTTGTTAGGTGCAGTTACGAATTTCTTTCCAGTAAGTTCGCTTACACATTCTGCAACTTTTTTGTCAAAGCCTTTTGGTGCATTGAGTCCAGTTCCTACAGCAGTACCACCAAGTGCAAGCTGCTTCAAATAAGGAAGTGAAGATTCAAGCATTTTTCTGTCGCGCTCAAGAGATGTTCTCCATCCAGAAATTTCCTGTCCGAAAGAAATAGGTACAGCATCCTGAAGGTGAGTACGTCCAGATTTTACAATCTTCATATTCTCTTTTTCGAGTTTTGCAAATGTTGCAACAAGAGTATCGATAGCAGGGAAGAGTTTGTCTTCGATAGCATATACTGCAGAAATGTGGAGTGCAGTAGGGAATGTATCGTTAGAAGACTGGCTCATGTTGATATCATCGTTTGGATGGCAAAGTTTTTTACCTGCAATTTCATTAGCGCGGTTTGCGATAACTTCGTTTGCATTCATGTTGCTCTGTGTACCAGAACCTGTCTGCCATACAACGAGTGGGAAGTGATTGTTTAATTTTCCTTCAACAACTTCATCACAAGCTTTAGAAATTGCCTTAAGCTTTTCTTTTGTCATTTTTTCTGGCTTAAGAGCATTGTTTGCCATTGCAGCTGCCTTTTTGAGGTAACCGAATGCTTTTGTTATTTCACGTGGCATAGTTTCAATGCCAACACCAATTTCAAAATTCTCGTGGCTGCGTTCTGTCTGTGCTCCCCAGTATTTATCTGCAGGAACCTTTACTTCGCCCATTGAGTCATGTTCAATCTTGTATTCCATAGTTAGTTTTCCTTTATTTGCGTCATGCTGAACTTGTTTCAGCATCTATAAAAAGATCCCGAAACAAGTTCGGGATGACATTTATTTTAGAAGTTTACCTGTTTGATTACGTCTTTGAGGCACTCTGCACTGTGGCGGAGAGATTCAATTTCTGAATCTGTAAGAGGTGCTTCAATGCGTCCCTTAATTCCGTTTCCACCGATAACTGTAGGAATAGAAAGACATACATCTTTAATTCCATATTCGCCATCAAGCATAGAAGAAATTGTAAGAACTGAATCTGTGTCGTAGTTCAAAGCTTCACAAAGTGTTGCTGTTGTTACACCAATAGCGTAGTTTGTACATTTCTTTGCTGCAATGATGATTCCACCAGATTTGCGGATATAGTCTTCAACATCGTTTTTGTCGAAGTCTGGGAGTTTTGGTCCACGGTAAGACTTAGCAAATGAATCAACTGGAATAGAACCGATATTAGCAAGAGACCAAGGTACGAAAGAAGAATCTCCGTGTTCACCAAATACATAACCGTGAACATTTTCCTGTGCTACCTTGTAGTTTTCTGCAATACGAGCGCGGAAACGTGCTGTATCAAGCATAGTACCTGTACCGAAAATACGGTTAGCAGGAATACCAGAAGTTTTTACAAACTGATATGTCAAAATATCAACTGGGTTTGCTACGATAACGTAAAGAGCGTTAGGAGCAGCCTTTGTAATCTGTGGAATTACAGACTTAGTAATATCAACGTTAGTCTGTGTAAGGTCAAGACGTGACTGACCAGGTTTGCGACCAACACCGGATGTGAATACGACAATATCAGAACCTTTAGCGTCCTCATAATCTCCGTCGTGAACGTAAACAGGACCAATGAATGGAGTACCCTGGCGGATATCCATTGCCTCTCCCATAGCCTTTTCTTTAATGATATCGATGATAACGATTTCAGAAGCAATCTGCTTCAATGTAAGGGCATAGGCAACAGTAGAACCAACCTGTCCTGCACCGATGATAGTAATTTTTCTTGACATATTTTTGTCTCCTGTGTAAGGCCAAAAGCGGCCAATATTAAACCAAATTTATTTAAAATATTATAATCAATAAATCGTTTTTTGTTAATATATCTTTTAGTCGAGTGCACCAGAAATCTTTGCAGCTACAATTTCATTTGCAGAAGCATTGCTGTCTATTTCTGAAATAGCATCGCGAATGTTTGAAAGAAGATCTTCAAGACTGCTTACCTTTAACTGCAATTGTTCTGTTCCGTTTGAAATATTCTGAAGGGCAGAGTTCTGCTGAATGATTTCACTGGCAACACCTTCTGCAAGCTGAGTATTATTATTTGCATCATCAACAATTCTGGTAAGTGCATTCATTACTTCGCGGGTACCTGTATCAATTTCAGAAACACCGGAAAGAATTTCTTCCATAACTTGAATTGTTTTGCGGAGTTCTTGTGTAGTAGTTTTTGTATATTCAGAAAATGATGTTACAGATTCTGAGGTTGTATTAACAATAGTTTCGTTTTCCTGAAGTGTATCTGTAATCTTCTGGGCATTCTTAGTTGTTTCTTCAGAAAGCTTGCGGATTTCAGATGCAATTACAGAGAATCCTTTACCCAAAGCACCTGCATGTGCAGCTTCAATAGAAGCATTCATGGCAAGCAAACCTGTTTGTGAAGAAATCTTGTTTACAGCCTCTACGAAAGTTGAAACCTTTGCAGAAGACTCTTTTACCTTGGTCATATCATTTACAAGATTCTGAAGAAGCTTCATCTGGGAATCAAGATTGTCTACGATTGTATTCATTCCGGATCGCTGTTCATTTGCAATACTGCTTATGTTTGTAAGGCTTGCAGACATTTCATTAAGGGCTGCAGAAGTAGAAGAAATAGCATTGCTCTGGCTTTGAACACTGAGTTTCATCTGGTCTGCTTTATCATTAATCTGGAAACTTGAATCTTTAATAGTAACTGCTTCAGAACTGAGTGTTGCTGTTTCACTGTTGATGTAGTTATAAAGATTATTGATTTCTTCAACGCTGTTAGCAGCCTTTGCTGTTGATGCAGAAAGCTGTTTTCCGATATCAAGGCCTTCTTTTGTATCATTAATAACTTTTGTGATTTTTTCAAAAGCCTGACTTGATTTTTGCTCATTATCATCTGCAATTTTTACAACACGTCTTGTAAATCGGTCAATTAAAAGAATACAGATATTTGTTGTTATGATTGCCATAGAACAGATAACAATATTCATTACGGAAGTACTATGATTAGCCTGGTAAATTGGCCGATATCTGAATGCATTTGTAATAATCCAAACTAAAGAATCAGCCCCAAAGAAGAATATAAGCTGATTATGGCGCATAGAAATTACATAATTACAAATGGACATAACTGCAATAAAACAGGAATCTCTATATGGCAGATAATTTGAAACTGCAAAGGGAGCTCCATAGCATTCAACTGCACTTACAAATAATATTGCACAGGTAGTAATCCAGGCCCCAAGATGAATGTGACCTTTTTTTGTAAAATAGAGAGAAGTTCCAAAAAAGGCTAAAATAAACATTCCTCCGGCACCAACAATTATATATTTGAAAAGAAAAAGAACTAATCCAAAAATAAAAAAAAGAAGCATAAATACAAGATTAGATCCAGTCAGAAGTGTAAGTTGTTCCTGTTCCCGAATCGAAAGTTTGTCAAAAACTTCTTTTGGAGGGAAAAATTTTTCGTTAATATTAGCCATAGTACCTCTCTATATTATTCCAAGATAATAATAAAATATAATTGATTGATTGGCAAATAAAATATTGATATTATTGTAGAATGAATATTAATAATAATGCTAATAATGTAAAGAGAGAGTTACTTGTTAGGATTGCAAAATTACAGCTTGATGGTGAATTAGATTCGAGAAAAATAAATAAAATACCTGTAGAAATGCGACCAGCTGGAACAGCTCCAATTGGTTGTTGTATATATCATGACCGTGAATTATTGAGAATGCGTCTTCTTGCACGCATGGGAATTTCGGTTGAAAATTATAATGATTTAAATGAACTTGATGATTATGCCCGCGAAGCATTAAAGAGAAAAAGTCCTACCTGGCCAATGATTACAGTTTTACACGAAGCTTGTAATGGTTGTGTAAAGCAAAACTTTATGGTTACAAATGCATGTCAGGGCTGTTTTGCACGTCCATGTATGATGAACTGTCCTAAAAAAGCAATTCATATTGTTCATCATGCACATATTGATCCTGATAAATGTATCCATTGCGGTTTATGTGAACAAAACTGTCCATATCATGCAATTATCAAGATTACAGTACCTTGCGAAGCTGCTTGTCCTGTAGGAGCAATTTCAAAAGGTGAAGACGGCCATGAAGTAATTGATTTTCATAAGTGTATTTACTGCGGAAAGTGTATGCAGGAATGTCCATTTGGTGCGATGATGGATAAAAGCCAGCTGGTTGATGTTATTAAACACATAATGTCGGGCAGAAGGGTAAGTGTTATGTACGCACCATCAATTGCCTCTCAGTTTAAATGCAGCGCAGGACAACTGGAAAATGGAATGAAGCAACTAGGATTTACAACAGTATATGAAGTAGCTCAGGGAGCTGATATTTGTGCGGATCGGGAAGCAGCTGAATTTACAGAGCGTATGAAGCGAGGCGACAAATTGATGACAACATCATGCTGTTCAGCTTATGTACGTGCAGTTCATATTCATGTACCAGATCTCGATCCATGTGTAAGTGAAACCAGAAGTCCAATGCATTACACTGCAGAAATTGCTAAAAAAGATGATCCTGAATGCATAACTGTTTTTGTAGGACCTTGTCTTGCAAAGCGTCGAGAAGGTTTTGATGATGAATTAGTTAATTATGTAATTACTGCAGAAGAACTTTCAGCATTTTTCGAAGCAAAAGGAATCAATGTTACAAAACTTGAATCATTGAAAAAAGATGATATTCCAACTGCAAGTGGGCGTAATTTTGCAAGAACAGGTGGAGTTGCTGAAGCTGTTCGCTGTCGACTGGCTGATCCTTCAATTCTAAAGCTTGATGTTATTAATGGTCTAAATAAAGAAGGTATGAAAAAACTCCGCTATTATGGAGAAATCAATGCCGGCCGTGTTGAAGCAAAAGAAGGTGACGGAAATCTTGTAGAAGTTATGAGTTGTGAAGGTGGATGTGTCGCAGGTCCTTGTGTTGTTCAGAAAGTAAATCTTGCAAACGTCCAGCTGGATAAATATGTAAAGGAAGGAAAATAGTTGCCAGTTCCGGTAATTTGTACAACTTTACTTATAGAAAAATCTCCTCAGGCTTTGCCGTTAGGGGCTGCTTGTGTTGCTTCTGCAATTAAGCATAGTCCAGAATTAAAAGATAAGTGTGAAGTTTCACTAAAAGCCTTTTGTCTTGAAGATAAAGATTTTCCAAAAGACAAAGAAGTCGCAGCAAAATTTATTGCAGAAAAACTAATTGAAAAAGCAGAGGGTGCCGAGCTGGCTGTTTTTTGTTTTTCATGCTTTGTATGGAATATCAAATTTCTTTCTGCTGCAGCTAAAATCCTTAGAGCAAAAGGATATGTCTGCATTGCAGGAGGACCTGAGATTACAGCCCATCCTTCCTTTTATAAAGATTTTGATTATACCGTAAGTGGTGAAGGTGAAGTTTCTGTTCCAAAACTGATTTCTGAAATTCTAATAAAAAAGTCTGAAAAATCAGACAGAGTGATAATTTCTCCATCTCCAGACCTTGCTGTAATTCATTCTCCGTACTTAGATGGAATAATTGATCCTTCAGAATACGAAGGTGCCTTATGGGAATTAGCCCGTGGATGTCCTTTTAAGTGTGCCTATTGTTACGAATCAAAAGGAGAAAAATCAGTAAGATTATTTCCAATGGAGCGAATAAAAGCAGAACTTGAACTTTTTGCCCGAAAAAAAGTTCCTCAGGTTTTTGTACTTGATCCAACTTATAACGTTAATAAAAAAAGGGCAGTAGAGCTTCTTCGTCTTATTGCCAAAAAAACTCCTGATACTTTTTATTATTTTGAAGCTCGTGCAGAACTTATGGACCGGGAACTGGCTCGTGAGTTTACACGCATTCCTTGTGCACTTCAGATAGGTTTACAAAGTGCAAATGAACAAACGCTTAAACTTGTAAACCGACCATTTGATAAAAAGAAATTCTGCAAAGGACTATCTATCTTAAATGAAGAAGGAGTAACCTTTGGTCTTGATTTAATCTACGGACTCCCCGGAGAAAACTTCGGATCCTTTCGCGATGGCATAGATTTTGCAATTTCTCAATACCCGAATAATCTTGAAATTTTCTGCCTTTCAGTTTTGCCGGGAACAGATTTGTTTGACAGGGCAGAAAGTCTTGGCCTCGTTTGGGAAAAAGATCCACCGTATCATGTTATAAAAACAAAAGAATTTACTCCAGATGATAAGAAAAGGGCAGAGAAACTTTCAAAAGCCTGTTCATATTTTTATAATGCAGGAAGAGCAGTACCTTGGTTTAATTCTGTCTGCCGTGTTTTAAAACTTAAACCTGCTAAATTATTTGAACTCTTTTATAATGAATATTCAGATATCTGTGAAAAGTCCTGTGCTAAAGGATGTTGTGAACCTCACCAGGAAATTGAGAAAATACAATTAGCATTCTTGCAGGGGCAGTTTAAATCAAAAAATCTTCTGCGATATTATCTTGCTACCGAAGATATTGTCAAATTTTATGGAGCAATTTCCAGGACAACAGATACAAGAAAATCAGAAATCGTAACTCTTAATTATGATGCAGAATACGTAGCCTCAGATTACGCCTCAGACATCCGATATTTTACAGAAAATCTCCGCCCAAAAAAGAACCGCATTCAAACCTTTATAAACCAAGGCCAAGCAGATTTTAGAAACATTTAAAATTTTTATTTTTTTTAACTAAGATTTAAAATGAAAAAAAATAACTCTTGACGGCAGAAGGGCAATTTGCGTTAAAAAATTGCGCCCAGCAATTTTAGCAAATTGGGCAGGAGGCTATGCCTCCTGGCCGAACCCCTTGGGGTTCGACTCCCGTCTTCAAAATACCAAAAATCGTGGTTAAAAAAAATAAGCTTCCCAAAAAGAGAAGCTTGAAGAAGCGGCAGAAGGGAGTCGAACCCTCGTCATCAGCTTGGAAGGCTGAGATAATGAGCCGTTATATGACTGCCGCAAGTGATGTATTTAATATATATTTTTGGACGATTTTAGTCAATAGCAAAAATACGAATTTTTAAAAATATTTTTTCTTTTAATATTCGAAAAACCTGTGTTATAATTTCTATATTCTTAGTAAAAAAAGTTTTCAATCCAATTTTTTCAGGAGTGTGCTTAAAATGGCATTTAAGAGAACTGATTACAAGAATATGTCAACTAAGAAAAAGTCAAAAAAACTTTTCTGGGGAACACTTGCACCGCTTTTAACGGTTACCTTTGTTGCTTGTACTTTCTTCTATAATATTTCAAATAAAATAATTGAATATTATCTTAATGCAGAACTTTCAAGACAAGTTGAAAGAGTAAATTCAAATGTTCTTGAGCGAATGAATCCTGTAATGGTAAATATTGAAGACTTTGCAAATTTTGCAGAGCTTACTGACGATGATGAAATCATGCAACCACTTGTTATAACCTTTATGAAAAATCTGCCATATGCATCTGGATTCTATTATACCTCAAAAACATCAACTCTTGATGGTGGACTATTTGTTCATAGTGGTGGATGGATACCTCCAAAAAACTGGGATCAGACAACCCGCGAATGGTATAAACTTGCTATGCATAATCCAAATGAACTTTGCTTTACATCTCCATTTGTTGATGCAGATACTGGTGAGCTTGCTATTACAATTTCTAAAACTGTAAAAGATATGCAGGGGAAGGTAAAAGGTGTGGTTGCCTGTGATATTCTGCTTTCACGTTTAGTTACTCTTTTTCAGGAAATTACAATTTCAAAACATGGTCAAATTAATATGATTGATAAAGACGGTTATTATATGACTCATGTTAATAGCGCCAAAATTATGAAAGATAATTATTTCAATGAAACTTCTTTCAAAGGAAACATGAATGAATGGATGAACGGAGAATTGAAATCATTAGTTACTAACAAAAACTTTTATGCAATTTGTAAAATTGGATATTCTCCATGGTTTATCGTAATTGAAGGTCCTGTAAATGATTTTAAAGGCCAGCTTGTAAATATAATAATAATTTTTGAAATTGCACTTGCAATATTTAGTATACTTGCAGCTATTTACAATATTGATGTAATCCGTAAGATGCGAAAAGGCGAACAGGAAATCGGAAAAACTTTATTTGAAGAAACCCAGAATCTTGTTGTATCTGCAAAAGAAAATGCAGCTACAGCACAGGATCAGAGTGCTGCTGTAAAAGAAATTGTTGCAACTATGGAAGATTCAAATGCGCTTTCTGAAAATATTGCTTCTAAAATTCATGATGTTTCAAAGGTTGCCGAAAAAACGTCTTCTGATGTTGCAACCGGTGTTGCTTCAATCGAACAGAACGTTGCTCAACTTCATGCTATTTTCGATGCAAATCAGCAGACAATAGATGGAATGAAGATTCTTAGTGAACGAATTGAAAGCATTTGGGATATCGTAACCCTTATCAATAACGTTGCTGATCAGGCAAAGATTATTGCCTTTAACGCCGAGCTTGAAGCTTCTAGTGCAGGTGAAGCCGGTAAATCATTCCGTATTGTTGCTAATGAAATTCGTCGTTTGTCTGATGGTATTATTGACGGAACAAAAGAAATCAAAGAGCGTATTACTGAAATTCAGCATTCTTCAGACTCCCTGATTCTTGCTTCTGAAAGTGGAACAAAGAAAATTAATGAGGGCTATGAAAATGCAAAGAATCTTGGAGAAATGTTTGCCAGCATAAAGAATTCTGCTGAAGTTACTGCAAACTCCGCAGGAGACATTACTTCAATTATACAACAGCAGACTACAGCTTCAGAACAGATTCTTATTGCACTTAAGCAGATTTCAGCTGGGGTTGAAAACTTTACTGTCGCAACAGACAATATTTCTTCTTCATCAGAGCATATTCGTGCAATGTCCGAAGCAATGAACAATAGCGTAAAGGCTTCTGAAAAGCAGAAAAGTAACAATGCATAAATCCTATGGCGGAAAACTATGGTAGATATGTCTGAAAATACTGCTTTACCTGAAAATACAAATAAAGCTCAAATTGAAAAGTTATACAACGGTAATGACTCTTCTTACTTGATTTTTTCAATTCATTCAAAAAGGTATGCCTTAAAATCAACAATGATTCAGGAAATTATGTACGACATGCGAATCCATGTAATTCCTTTTACACCAAATTATATAGAAGGTGTACTAAATTGTCGTGGTGTTCCATACACTGTAATTAATGTTCTTAAATTAGATAATGCTGAAGAGAGCGAAATTGCTGAAAAGGTTTTTCTTCTTTTTAAGAGAGATGATGATCAGTTTTGCATTCATATTTCAAATATAGAAGTTTTTTTCGAGCCAGAAGAAGATGATATTTTTGAAGACAAGATAAAATATAAACTTAAGTATATTCCGCTTTTTGATGTTGACCGTCTTGAAGATGCAATGTGCCGAGACCTTGGTAAGGAAGAGTAGTGTATGAACGATGATGTAATTCTTGATAATCCGGTTCAATGCTATCTCGATGAAACCCGCTCTCTGATTTCTTATATCAGAAAATCACCGGAAGAATATTATTCTATTCTGCGCACTCTCAGCATGACAAAAGATAACTCACATATGATGGGTTATGAGTCTGTGTATAAATTGTATAAGGCGCTGGAAGATGTTTACAAAGCCCTGTGTGATGATAAACTCTCATTCTCAAAAAATCTAAAAACTCTTATAAATCTGGTTCTGGATAAACTTGTTTTCTTTTGTGAGATGATTGATTCCGGATCCACAGAGGATATGGAAAACGAAAATATTAAGCCATATCTTCTGTATTGTGATAAAGCTGTAGCCGGAGAAATTTTTGAACCAAAGCATCTGTTAAAGCTGACTAAGTCGATTCCAAAAACAAAAAAACGACGCAAGGCTCCTGCGAAAAAAATTGATAAGGAACAGAAAGACGAGATCTTAAAAATCAGCTCTTTAAAAATTGCCAGAAATATTACAATTCATGAAGAAATGATTGCCCGTTCGTATATCATTAATAATCAGGTTTCTATGTTAAAAGCTGCAATTGCAGATAATGATATGCGTGGAATAAAAGAGGCCTGTAAACTTCTTGCAAACGATACTCAAAACTTACAGAACAGTCTTCGAATGTCTCACGAAAATCTTGTAAACTTAATGCAGGACGATACCTTCCTTATAAATCACCAGGATCATCACGGATTTTTTGTTACCGCAAATGACAGTAAATATATGATTCCATCGGAATATATTTATGATGTAATTTGTGAAAGTCCTCTAAATTACGAAGTAGTGCAAAATCAAAAGGTAACAAATTACGTGATAGAAAGCGAAACTGGTATTAAGGAAGATGCGGAAATTGAACAGATACCGGTTTATTCACTTTCTTCTTTGTTTCCTGACCAGAAAGCTAAATCGTTAAATGTTCTGGATACAATTCTTATTGTTGATTATCAAACTCAGCGAATTGGTATTATTGTTGATTCTGTACAGAAATTTGTTTCTGTGATCAAAAAGAATATGCCGCCAGCCTTTGCAAAATTTAAGGCAGTAAGTGGACTCGTGTTTGATGAAAAATACGATATGATTCCAATTCTGAATATTCCAGAAATTATGCGCCGTTTCCGTTCGCTGCGTGGCTATGATGTTAAAAAATTTGAGGCAATCACAAAGAAGCATATTAATAAAATTCTTATTGTTGATGATTCTTCTACTACACGACAAATTGAACACACAATTCTTATGGCTAACAATTTTAATGTTGATGAAGCCGGCGATGGAATTGATGCGATTGAAAAAATGAAACACAAGCAGTTTGATTTAATTTTGTGTGATGATGATATGCCTCGAATGGACGGAAAGATTTTCCTGGATAATGTCAGACGTATGGAAAATTATAAAAATGTACCTGTAGTTGTAATGGCAGATACTCCTCTTGAAAAGGCTGATGCTTTTGTGAGTAAGGCTGATTTTTCTCGAGAAAAACTTATAAATACTATCAAAAGGATGCTGAAAGATGAATAAGAAAATTTTTATATTAGAACCTTCAAAAACAACTCAGTCTCTTTTGAAAAAGAAATTTGTTAAGTCTGGTTTTACTCCATATTTTGAAGCAGACGGAATTAAAATGCTTTTTACAATGAATGAAAAGCTTCCTGATGCAATTATGTTAAATGCAAAAGGAGTGAATCCAAAAACTTCTGTTCTTGTGCGACTATTAAAAAGTGTTGATATGTTTAAGAAAATTCCAATTGCAGTTTATGCAACAAGTGATTTTTCGTTTGAAAACACGTATATGATAAATACTGGAGCGGATATATTTATTCATCTTGAAACAGATTCAATACCAGAACGTCTCAATGATTTACTTATGCTTGCAAAAAATAATCAGCTTTCAAAAGGCCCTCTTGAAAATGATATTATGAAAACCGGCATTGCCGAGAGAATCTTTTCATATATGAAGTCGCTTGATTCGCTCGAAGATTTAGTTTCAAACTTTTTGAATCTGCTTACAGAATTCTGTGAAATCCCGGCAGCCTCACTTTATCTTAGCGAAGAAGATGGTACAGAAATTTTTTATATCTGTGCTTCTAATTTTACAGAAGCAGAAACCAATGATTTTCTTAAGGTTTGTACTTCTGAATTTGAGCAGGTTCTTCCTGATACAAACGTTCTTCTTGTAACAGGTAAACGTCTGAAAAATCTATACCCTATAGACAAATATCATACTTCTGACATTCCTCTTTCTGCATTCCAGAGTATAAAGCTAAAGACTTCTGCTGGAGAGATTGTTGGAACTGTTAATATGGTTAGAGAAGGGGCATTTACAACCCATCAGCTGGATTTGCTTGAATTCTGTACTACGCTGTTTAATACCCTGATTGAAAATGCTATTTCTCTTAAAAAGAAAATCAAATTTGAAAAAAATATTCGCCGTGCTTTCAGTAGATTTGTTCCAGAGCAGATTATTGATGATCTTGTAAACGGCTCTGCACAATCTGATAAAGTAACTCTTGGTGAAAAACGTGACATTGCAATTTTGTTCAGTGATATCCGTTCTTTTACAAGCATAAGCGAATTAAATAAACCGGAAACAATTGTAGCCTTTTTGAACCGATATTTTACAACTATGTGTACAATAATCAAAAAACATGGTGGAACAATAGATAAATTTATAGGGGACGCCATTATGGCATTATTCGGTGCCCCAGTAAGTTATGAAGATAACGCACGACGTGCTGTTGCTGCCGCTTATGAAATGAGAGAAGCTCTGCCAACTGTTCCTCTTGAAGATCTGGTTTTACCTGCTGGTATGAACTTCAATATTGGAATTGGTATTCATTATGGTGATGTAATTGTAGGCTCAATCGGTTCAAGTGATAAAACAGATTATTCGGTTATTGGAGATAATGTAAATCTGGCTTCAAGAATGGAAGGTTTAACAAAAACTTACGGTTCAATGATTCTTGTAACTGATGCCGTAAAGAAAGATATTTATAAGACTACTGGTGGAACAGGAGACTTTGAATTCAGATATCTGGATGATGTAAAGGTCAAAGGAAAAGAAAAGGCAGTTCCAATTTATGCCATTGACCGTAATCGCGAAGAATTTTCAGAAACTTATCGAGATTCTTATACAAAAGGTTTTGAACTCTATAAAGAAGGTACCTGGCGACTTGCCCGTGAATACTTTGAAAAAGCTGTTGCTGAATTACCAGATGATAAAGCCGCAAAGCTTATGCTTGAACGATGTATAGAGTTTGAAAAGAATCCACCTGAAAAATGGGATGGTGCAATAACATTCCACACTAAATAGTGTAAATGCTATCATATAATTTAGATAAAAAATCCTGTTTTGACATAGGCTTTCCAAAAAGGTAGCCCTGTAATTTTTCGCAGCCATTTTCGCGAAGAAAATCACAGGCTTCCTGGGTTTCTACACCTTCGGTTAAGGTCTGCATTCCGAGATCTTTTGCAAGATTAATTACATTTTTTAGAATCTGACGAGCCTTTTTGTTACCATTGAAATTTGAAAGGAATTTCATGTCAATCTTAATCAAATCAAAGTCATATTCCTTAAGAACATTAAGTCCTGAATAACCAGATCCAAAATCATCAAGCCAGAGGACATATCCCTGAGAGCGGAAACTCTTGAGTTCTTCCTTAAGCTTTTCATCATCTTCAGAGAGGGTGCTTTCGGTTACTTCTATATGGATTGCAGTTTTATCAATGTTGTATTTTTCAAGACAATCACCGACTTCTTTTGCAAGATTCAGTGAATCAAAATCTAAACGTGAAAAATTTAAGGAAATTGGCAGAACTTTTCGGCCGGCTTTTTGGGCTGCATCTATATCGCGGCAAACTCTGTCTACAACAAACATATCCAGTCTGTGAATCTGATGATATTCCTCAAGTGTTTCAATAAAGTCTCCAGGTGGGAGGAATCCATAAGTAGGATCATCCCAGCGAGAAAGTGCTTCCAAACCGCATACATTACCGGTTTTTGCATCCACAAGCGGCTGATAGAAAACTTTAATGTATTCGTTTTCAATTGCCTGATCAAAGTTATTGATAATATACTGTTTTTTCTGGAAGTTCAGAGCCATTGCTTCATCATATTCACAGTAGGTAATGTTATAATTCTTTTTGATTGTATAGCAGGCATAGCGGGCATGATCACAGGCAACCAAAGGTAATTCATCTTTATTCTGAGGTTTGTAAGCTCCAACTTTTAGGCCAAGCTTTATATCATATTTAAATTCTGCAATCTTTTTACAAAGTTCCAGAATCTTTTCTTTAATATTTTTATTTTCTGTAAGAATTACAAAATTATCGTTAGAAAAATGTGCAACAAGAGAGTTTTCAAAAAGTGTATTCAGAATATCAGCAATATTTTTTAGGAAAGAATTGCCTTCCCAAAAGCCATATTTTTGATTTAGAGTTTTAAAGTTTTCTATATCGAGAAAAAGATAAATCATATTTTCAACGACGGTTTCTTTTCTCTGCATTTTTTCCAAAGCCTGACCGCGAAAATAGTTCATATTTGCAATACCTGTTACTTCATCACTAATAGAAAGCTTTAAAAGAATATCGTGAGCCTGTTGTAGTCTCTCTTCTTTTCTGGCTTCATTAAGTTTCTGTAAGTAAGCATTAATGGCACTCATTGTAATCGTGATGAGAACAATCGTAAGATTTACTTTTGTTGCATAAGTAGCTGGATTTGCATTATTACAAATAATGAAAAATATGCCATATGAAACAGAAAGAACTAGAATTGTATAAATTGGCCGCCATACAGTGAAACAGAAAACAAAGATTGTCATAGTCATTAAAGTAATAAACTGTTCACCTTTAAGATAATCTATGAAAGAAATATAGATACCAAATCCAATTGCTACTACAGAAAAAATAAATCTTATAGCAAGCCAGGCTTTATGATTTTTTACAATCTTTTTGTAATGTAAAAGTGAATATAACAAAAGAATACTGGCAGAAATTAGAAGTAAAACATAACATCCTATATGTGTAAGAAGCCAATATCTTGAACGATTTAAATCACCAAAAAACTGGAAAAATAGAGTTGAAATAATCATCCATAATTCAAGGATAATTACAACTGAAGAAACGTATAGACTTGAGCGTATGTTTGATTTATCAAAGTACTCTCTTGTGTATTTGGAATATGTTTCTATCCCTAAGATTTTTTTTAGGGAATCAAGCTTGCCCATAAAATAAATTATAAATCAGAAATCTGAAAATAGAAAATATTTTTTGTAATAATTCCAAGTTTATCGTTCTTGCAAGTTGATTAAAGCAGAGTTATAATTGAAGAATTATGAGAGCAAAAACATTTAAGGGTGGAATTCACCCTAAAGAGTATAAGGAACTGAGCAACCAGTGTCCTATTACTCCTGCGTTCCCTGCAAGTAAAACGGTAACTATACCGGTTACAATGGGGGGAGCACCAAATCAGCCTGTTGTAAAAATTGGCGATGAAGTTGCAAAAGGACAGATAATTGCAAATGGCGAAGGCTTTATGAACTGTCCTGTTCATTCTTCTGTATCTGGAAAAATCAAAAAGATTCAAAACTGCCTTGTTACCGGAAATGGTATTGCTCCATGCATTATTATTGAAACTGATGATGCAGGACGTGAAACCTTATTACCAGTATTAGATCCGTTTGAATCTTCTAAAGATGATTGTTTAAAACGCATTCGTGAAGCAGGTATTGTTGGTATGGGTGGAGCATCATTCCCAGCCCATGTAAAACTTAATCCACCTGCTGATAAAATAATAGATTACGTACTTGTAAATGCCGCTGAGTGTGAGCCTTATCTAACTTGTGATGAACGCACTATGCTGGAGCAACCATCAAAAGTTATTGATGGACTTTCTATTGTTCTTCATATAGTAAATGGTGGAAAGGGCGGAGTTGGTCACGCAAAAGGAATAATTGTTCTTGAAGATAACAAAACATATCTTTTGCCAGAACTTGAAAAGGCAATTAATGACGCTGGCAAAACAGATTTGATTTCTGTATGTCTTGTGCAGACAAAATATCCACAAGGTGCTGAAAAGTTTATTGTTTCTGCAAGTGTTGGACGTGAGATTCCAAGTGCAAAACTTCCTGCAGATGCAGGCTGTGTAATTTCTAACGTAGGTACAGTTTGTGCAATTAGTGATGCATTTAGACTTGGTATGCCGCTTATTGAACGTTCACTTACAATCAGCGGTGGTGCAGTAGAAAAGCCAGTGAATGTAAGAGTTCCTGTTGGAACAATTGTAAGTGATCTTATGCCTGATGTATTTACCCTTAAAGCAGAAGATTCAGCTCAGGGTGCAGTAAAAATCATCAGTGGTGGTCCTATGATGGGCTTTGCAATGGCAAGTGCAGATTTCCCTGTTGCAAAAGGAACCAGCGGTGTAACCTTCCTTACAGAAAAGGAAACTTTCCTTGATGAAGAAAGTCAATGTATTTCATGCGGAAGCTGTGTTGCAAAATGTGCTATGCGTCTCTCTCCGGCTTTAATTGTTCGTGAACTTAAAGCTGGAAATCTTGATAAAGCAAAGAGCTTTGGTTTGATGGATTGTATTGAATGTGGATGCTGTGCATTTGTTTGTCCTGCAAAAGTAAATCTCATTCAGAGAATCAGGCTTGGAAAAGGTCTTGTTCGCCAGAAGATGGCTGAAGAAAAGGCAAAAGCTGCAGCTAAAGCAAATGCAGAAAAAGCAGAAGGAGGTGCAAAATGAGTTCTAAAATCTATGTTTCTTCAAGCCCTCATTTTAATCTTAAATGTTCAACTCAAATGATTATGGGAACAGTGCTTGTTGCACTTCTTCCTGAAGTCATTATGGGTATTGTTTTATTTGGTCTTGCGGCTTTAGCAAGAATTTTAGTATCAGTTGCATCTTGTGTTCTTTTTGAATTTTTATTCCAGAAGGTAACAAAGCAAAAGATTGTAATTTCAAATCTTTCTGCCTGTGTAACCGGCCTTATGATGGCTTTAGTTTGTCCATCTACAGCACCAATATGGATTTTTGTAGTAGGTGCTGCTGTTGCAATGATTGTTGCAAAAGGCCTTTTTGGTGGAATCGGTTCAAATGTATTTAATCCGGCTTTAACTGGTCGTGCCTTTATGTTCTTAAGTTTCCCTGCAGCAATGGGTGCAAGCTGGATGACTCCTAAAACTTTAGGCGGTTCAATTGATGCAATTTCTTCTGCCACAACTTTGTCTGCAATTAAGGCAGGAACTTTTGCAATTGAAGATGGAACCTTGTGGCAGTATTTCATTGGTAACAGAGCAGGATGTATTGGTGAAACTTCAACTCTTTTAATCTTGATTTCATTTGCATTTCTTGCACTTGCTAGAATCATTGACTGGCGTGCTCCTGTTGTAATGGTTGGTACTGTTGCTGTTTGTTCTTTGATTGCAGGTGAAAACCTTGCAATGTCACTTATGACTGGTGGTCTCTTATTCGGTGCAACCTTTATGGTAACTGATTATGCAACAGCTCCAATTACAAAGAAAGGTCGTTTAGTATTCGGTTTTGGATGTGGATTAATTACCTTCTTGATTCGTCGTTTTGGTGGTTATCCGGAAGGTGTAATGTTCTCTATTTTGATAATGAACAGTGTAGCTCCATTCTTAAATAATCTTACTGCACGCAAATATGGTTACGGTAAAAAAGCTGGTCGTCCTGCAGATGCCGTTGCAAAGGAGGCAAAATAATGGCTGAAGTTGCAAAAAAAGAAAATGCGTGGAGCATGATTAAACTTGGTCTTGTACTTTGTGCTTATGCTGTTGTAGCCTGCGCAATGCTTGCTGTTGTAAATAATTTTACGGCACCAAAAATTGCTCAGAATCAGGAAAGAAAGGTAAGTCAGGCAATGGCTGAATTTTTCCCGGATTCAGGTCTTACATTTGAAACAGTAAATGATTTTACACCTCCAGTTGTTGGTGCCATTACAGTTGATGAACTTTATGTTGCAAAAAAAGATGGAAAGATTGTTGGTGGCGCAGCTCAAGTTTCTGGACCTACCTATGATCAGGGTACAATTCTTGTAGGTATTAAAACTGACGGAATTGTAACTGGTTTAAAATTTTTGAAATTGACAGATTCGCCTGGTTTTGGTTTAAAAGCTAACGATGCAACTTTTAAGCTGCCTAACGGTAAAACTTTCTACGGGCAGTTTGAAGGGAAGAACGCAGCTGCGGGATTTAAGGCTGGCGAGAACTTTGATGCGATTTCTGGTGCGACAATTACCAGTGTTGCCATTTCATCTTTGATTAATGAAGGTACTAAAAATCTTCTTGCTTATTTTGATATGAAAGGAGCAAAGTAATGTCTGAAAAATCAAACAAATTGAAAATATTTATTAACGGTTTTCTTCGTGAAAACCCGCTCCTTGTTTTGAATATCGGTTTGTGTTCATCTTTAGGTGTTACAACAAGCATTTTCAACGGTATTGGAATGGGCGTTGGTATGACCTTCGTACTTGTAATGAGTGAAATAGTAATCAGTATCTTCCGTAAGCTGATTCCTTCTGCAATTCGTCTTCCTGTATTTATTACTGTAATCGCGGCATTCACTACAATTGTTCAGCTGGTATTAAATGCTTATGTTGAATCTCTTTATAATGCGCTTGGAGTTTTCATTCCACTTATCGTTGTAAACTGTATCATCATGGGCCGTGTAGAAGCCTTTGCTTCCAAAAATAAACTTGGAGATTCAATTCTTGATGGTCTTGGAATGGGAATCGGTTATACAATCGTTCTTGTAGGTATTTCTTTGATTCGTGAATTGCTTGGTGGCGGTACACTTTTTGCAGGAACTGCTTTCAAAATTGAAGTTCTTCCAGAAGCCTTTAGAATCGGAATCTTTAATAGTGCACCAGGCGGCTTCCTTGTATTTGGTATTCTTGCTGCTTGTTTGCAGGCATGGAAACAGTACCAGGCAAATAAGGAGAATCAGAAATCTATTGAAGGAGGTGCTCAATAATGGAAACAATTAAACTTTTTATAAAATCTGCACTCATCGACAATGTTGTATTTATTCAGTACCTCGCAATCTGTCCATTTATTGGTATGACAAATGATACTGAAAAAGCAACCGGAATGGGACTTGCAACAACCTTTGTAATTATGCTTGCAACTGCCGTTACCTGGCCGCTTTATAAGCTTGTAATGGTTCCGCTTGGACTCGAGTTCTTACAGACTCTTTTCTTTATTCTTGTAATTGCTTCTTTAGTTCAACTTGTAGAATTCTTCCTTAAGAAAATGTCTCCTGGACTTTACAATGCAATGGGTGTTTACCTTGCTTTGATTACAACTAACTGTGCTGTTCTTGGTATCACAATCAATTGTATTAGTAAGAATTACAATTATGTTCAGAGTCTTGTTTATGCATTTGGTTCTGCAATGGGATTTTTGATTTCTATGGTTATTATGAGTGGTGTTCGAAGCAGAGTAAAAACTGCTAATGTTCCAAAAGCATTTGCTGGAACACCAATTCTTTATATTTGTGCAAGCCTTTTGAGTCTTGCCTTCCTTGGTTTCAAAGGTCTTATTAAATAGGAGAGGATGGGAATGAATACAATAATTTATACAATAATCGTTGCTGCTATCATTGCCATTCTGCTTGGTATTTTGCTTGGGCTTTTCAAAAAGATTTTCCATGTTGATACTGATCCAAAGGTTCAGCTTGTACGCGATGCTCTGAGTGGTGCAAACTGTGGTGGTTGTGGTCTTGCAGGTTGTGACGCTTTTGCCGCTGCTGTAGTAAAAGGTGATGCTCCAACTAATGGCTGTGTTGCCGGTGGTTCTGATTGTGCAAAAAAAGTTGCTGAAATCTTGGGACAGGCTGGAGTAGAAGTGAAGCCAAAGGTTGCTTTCCTTGCCTGTGCCGGAACAAAAGAATGTGCTCAAGATAAAGCTGAATATATTGGAATGAAAACCTGTAAGGCAGCCCAGCTTACAATGAGCGGTACAAAAAAATGTGCATTCGGCTGTATCGGATTTGGAGACTGTGTAGCTGTTTGTCCGTTTGGCGCTTTAAGTATGGGAGATGACGGACTTCCAAAAGTTAATAAATCAAAATGCCTTGCCTGCGGAAAATGTGCAGCTGCTTGTCCAAAACATCTGTTCAAATTTATTGATGCTGATACAAAAGGCGCTATAGCCCTTTGTTCAAATAAGAGTGATAACAAACCTCAAATCCGCAAGGACTGTTCTAAAGGCTGTTTTAAGTGTGGCATGTGTGCACGTAAATGTCCTGAGCAGGCTATAGATGTAAGTTCCGGTTTACCAGTAATTGATTACACAAAATGTACAAGCTGTGGAACCTGTGTTTCAGCCTGTGTGGATAAGGTTCTCGTTATATTATAAAAAGTGTCTACCATAATAGGAGGATATATAATTATGGAAAAGTTTTTTAAGCTTTCGGAAAGAAACACTACAGTTTCAAAAGAAATTGTTGGTGGAATTACAACTTTCCTTGCTATGGCTTACATTCTTGCTGTTAATCCTGGAATCCTTTCAGGTGCTGGAATGAGCTGGGGTGCTGTATTTACTGCTACAGCATTATCTGCTGCTATTGCCACTTTGGTTATGGCATTCTGCGCAAATCTTCCTGTTGCTCTTGCACCAGGTCTTGGTCTTAACGCATTCTTTACATACACAGTAGTACTGGGTATGGGATGTTCTTTCCAGCTTGCACTTACTGCTGTTCTTCTTGAAGGTGTGCTCTTTATCATACTTTCTCTCTGTGGTGTTCGTGAAGCTATAATTAAGTCTATCCCAGAAGGTCTTAAAAAAGCAGTTGCTGTTGGTATTGGTCTTTTTATTGCAATCATTGGTCTTGCTAATGCTGGTGTTGTTTCAACAGAAACTGGTACTCTTATTGGATTTGTAAACTTCACAATGGCTAACAAGGCTGCTATCGTTGCTATTATTGGTCTTATTCTTACAATCGTTTTGTATACTTTGAAAGTTCCAGGTGCTATCCTTATTGGTATCATCATTACAACTATCATTGGTATTCCATTCGGTGTAACAACAATTCCAGAAAACTTCAAACCATTCTCAGCTCCATCTGCTCCACATTTCTTTGCATTTGATTTCAAGGGAATCGTATGTACTCCAGCTGGAAAATTCTCATTTGCTGTACTTGGTCAGTTCTTTGTAATCTTCTTTACATTCCTCTTTACAGACCTCTTTGATACAATCGGAACTCTTCTTGGTGTAGCAGAGCAGGGTAACTTGAAAGATGAAAATGGTGAAGTTCAGAATGTTAAAGGTGCTTTGATGGCTGATGCTATTGGTACTGTTGCTGGTGCTTGTCTTGGTACTTCAACTGTAACTTCATTCGTTGAATCTTCTTCTGGTGTTGCTGCTGGTGCACGTACAGGTCTTGCATCTGTAACAACAGCAGTTCTCTTCCTCCTTTCATTGTTCCTTAGCCCATTGTTCTTCCTCATTCCATCAGCTGCTACAGCTCCTGCATTGATTTTCGTAGGATATTTGATGATGAAATCTGTTGTAGACATTAAGTTTGATGATCCAACAGAAGGTATTCCTGCATTCATTACAATCATGACAATGCCATTCTCTTACTCTATTGCTAAGGGGATTCAGTGGGGTATTATTTCTTACGTAATCGCTAAGTGTGCTGGTAAGAAAGCTAAAGAGATTCCTGTTGTTACATGGATTCTCGCTGTAATCTTCCTGGCTGATATTATCTTTGAAGCTTGCAAGTAACACCTCAGATGCGTAAATAAATGAAAAGGCTGCCCGAAATGACAGCCTTTTTTATGTCATGCTGAACTTGTTTCAGCATATATAATAAGGATCCCGAACCTTCGCAGCATAGCTGCTCGGAGACTCGCTAAAAACAGTCCACTGGACTGTTTTTGCCCTGCTTGCGCAGTGCCGCTCCCTAAGTTCGGGATGACATTTATTTTGCAAACAAAGCCTTCTGAGCATCATCCAGATTAAACTGGTAACTCTTAGAAAGGCTTCCTGCAATAAGTTTTACTTTTGCAGTTCCGTCATCATTTAATACAACTTTACATTCTGCATCTTTATCGCCGAAAGTGCGGAACATATCTGCAAGTGATTTTCTATCAATTTCAATTGCCATAAGGTTATTAGCAAACATATCTTTTCTGAATGATTTTGCAAAAGTTGGAGCAACTACGGTATTAATTCCGTTTACTTCAAGAGCCCATGGGGCATGTTCGCTTTCTGAACCGCAACCAAAGTTTTCTTTAGTAATAATAACTTTTTTTCCGGCAATGTCACTCTTAGGATTAAAACCATCAATCTTAAGATTTTCAAAAAGGTGGGAAGTGAGTTCCTGTTTAGGAAGTTCTGCAAGATAATTTGCAGCAATGATTTCGTCAGTGTTAATATCTGACCTATCAAGGAAAAGAACAGGACCAGCGAATGTCTTCATTTTAATTGTTCTCCAATGTTTTTTTTAGCATTTAGCCTTTGTATTGTGTATAAATGTACACTTACTTTAAATATAACACTAAAATGTTCAAAAAGATAGTGTTTTGACTATTATTTTTTAATATAAATTTATTTATAAAGCCTATAAAAATCTTACTTATGCATAAAAATTATGATATACTAAAATATCTATATATATAGTATAGAAAAAGGGGATAATATGAAAAAGGTTTTATTTATTATTGCTTCTGCAATGATGGCTTTTGCTCTTATCAGCTGTGGTGGAGACAAAAAAGATGTAGTAAAGATTGGTGTTTACGAACCTGCTTCTGGTGATAATGGTGCTGGCGGTAAACAGGAAACTCTTGGAATTCAGTATGCAAATTCCATTACACCTACTGTTGAAATTGGTGGAAAAGAGTATAAAGTTCAGCTTGAAATCGTAGATAATGAATCTTCTAACGATAAAGCTGTAACTGCTGCTTCTGAACTTGTAAGTAAAGGTGTTTCAGTAGTACTTGGTTCTTATGGTTCAGGTGTTTCAATTGCTGCCAGTGATACATTTGCATCAGCAGATGTCCCTGCAATCGGTGTAACTTGTACAAATCCACAGGTTACTCTTGGAAATAATCACTATTTCCGTATCTGCTTCCTTGATCCATTCCAGGGCTCAGTTCATGCAAATCTTGCAAAAGATAAATTCGGTGCTAAAAAAGCATACGCTCTTGCAAAACTTGGTGATGACTATTCTGTAGGTCTTTGTAATTACTTCATCGAAGGTTGTAAAAAACTCGGAATTGAAGTTATTTTCGAAACATTCCCAGACGGAACTTCTGATTTTGCTGCATATGTAGCAAACGCTAAGAATAACAAAGCTGATGTTTTCTTCTCACCTGTATCAATCGAAGCAGCTGCTTTGATTATTGAACAGGCAAATACACAGGGACTCACAATTCCTCTTCTTGCAGGCGATACATGGGACTCTAATGTTGTTCTCGCTGCTGCTAAAGGAACAAATATTGATGTATATGTAACAACATTCTTCGTAGAAGGAAGTTCTGATGCAAATGTTGTAGCATTTGTTGATGGTTTCAGAAATTACCTCAACACAAACTCTACTGCTAAAACAAACAATGGTGGAGATGATGAAATTGCTGCTGTTTCTGCAATGGGATTTGATGCTTACTATACTGCTCTTGAAGCTCTTAAAGCTGCAGGAAGCACAAAATCAGCTGATGTAATGAAGGCTCTTCCATCTGTAAAGTATAACGGTGTTTCAGGTGCAATCGCATTTGATAAGAATGGTGATGCTGAACGCGATGTTGCTTATATCAAGAAAGTAAACAATACAACAGGAAAGTGGGACTTTATTGCTATTCAGAAAGTAAACTAAAAAAATGTCATCCCGAACTTGTTTCGGGATCTTTTAGTAGATGCTGAACCCTGAACTTGTTTCAGGGGCAGCATGACAAGCAATTTGGGATGACACTTTAATTTAAATATCAGGAAACGTTGATGAACTTCTTTCAAGCTAATCTGCCTTATCTTCTGGCAGGTATTTCAACTGGCGGTCAGTATGCACTTATTGCCATAGGTTACACCATGGTCTATGGTATTCTAAGACTTATTAATTTTGCACATGGCGATGTATTTATGGCGGCTGGTCTTATAATGATTTATGCATATACAATAATGCCGCTTTGGATTTCAATTCCACTTACAATTATTCTTACAGTTCTTGTCGGTTTTTCTATTGAACGCGCAGCTTATAAACCTCTGCGAACCGCACCAAGAATGTCTATTATGATTTCCGCAATCGGAATGTCATATCTTATTCAGAATCTTGCTTTATATATTACAGGCGGACTCTTAAAAAATTATCCGAAAATTCCTTGGATCAGTGATTCCATAACAATCTTTGGAGCAATTACAAAACGCGTTACTGTAATTACTCCTTTCCTTACAATAATTCTTGTTGTGGCACTGGTTCTTTTAATCAAATATACAAAAATTGGAATGGCAATGAGAGCCGTTTCTAAAGATTTTGAAACAGCACAGCTTATGGGAATCAAAATTGACTCTGTAATTTCAATGACCTTTATTATAGGTTCATTCCTTGCAGCTGTTGGTTCAATTCTTTTCTTCTCGAATTATCCGGGAGTTACTCCAACTGTTGGTGGTATGCCGGGACTGAAAGCTTTCGTAGCTGCTGTATTCGGAGGAATCGGTTCAATACCAGGTGCTGTAATTGGCGCTTTCTTAATTGGTATTTGTGAAAACATTATCAAAGGACTTGGCTGGACAACCTTCAGTGATGCCTTTACATTTGTTCTTTTGATTTGTGTTTTAATGTTCATGCCAACTGGTCTTTTTGGTGAAAAGCAGACAGATAAGGTTTAATTCAGGTATTAATTATGGAAAATATAAATAAGAAAAAAGATTTAATAATTGGATTCGGCTTAATTGCTTTGCTTTTTATTGTTCTTACAGTTCTTGAGCACACAATCAGACCAACTTCAATTTTATTTACTGTATTAAAAAAGGGGGCAATTTATGCTCTTGTTGCTGTAAGTATGAATCTTCTGAATGGTTTTACTGGACTTTTTAGTCTGGGCCAGGCCGGATTTATGCTTCTTGGTGCTTATACTTATGCAATTTTTACAATTCCAGTAGAAGCTCGTGCACAGGTTTATCAGTATTTTGATGGTGGAATAATCCAATTTACTTTACCTGTTATTATTGCAATGATTCTTGCTGGTCTTGTTGCTGCCTTCTTTGCATATTTAATTGGTCTTCCAGTTTTACACCTTAAATCAGATTATCTTGCTATTGCGACTCTTGGTTTTGCAGAGATTCTCCGTGCCATCTTCCAGTGGGATAAGCTTGGTGTAATTACTAATGGTTCGAATCTTCTTCGAAAATATCCGGTATTTAAATCAACAACTTTTTATTTTGCAGTAAGCGGAGTTTGTATTGCATTAATTGTACTTCTTATTAATTCAACTTATGGACGTGCATTTAAAGCTATCCGTGATGATGAAGTTGCGGCAGAAGCTATGGGAATTAATCTTGCACATCATAAGAGACTTGCATTTACAATCTCTTCTTTCTTTGCAGGAATCTCTGGTGCTTTGCTTGCAATGTTCCAGACAACAATTCAGGCAAGTCAGTTTAAGTCTGCAATGACCTATGAGATTCTTTTGATTGTAGTAATCGGTGGAATTGGTTCTGTTACAGGATCTTGTATTTCTTCATTCCTTTTTATTGCATGTTCTGAATGGTGGTTGCGATTCCTTGATAATGCAAACCTGAACTTTACTTCAATTCAGATTTTACGACCTGGTTTCAGAAAAGTTGTGTTCTCAATTGTCATTATGTGTATCGTGCTTTTCTACCAGAAAGGAATTATGGGTGACAAGGAATTCTCAATTTCGGGAATCTCGGGATTCTTTAAGAAAATAAGGAATAAGAAATGAACATTTTGAAAATGGAAAATATAACAATGCAGTTCGGCGGTGTAGTTGCCGTTGATAATCTTTCTCTCGAAGTAAATGAGGGAGAAATTGTTTCTCTTATCGGTCCTAACGGAGCAGGTAAGACAACTGCATTCAATGTTGTTACCGGTGTATATGCGCCAACAAATGGTGCTGTCTGGTTCAACGGAAATAAGATTGTAGAAAATCATCCTCGCCGCAAAATGAAGAAACTCTATGCGGGAAAAGATAAGACTGTATTCAACGGTCACCTGGAACCAACTCCAGACAAAATCACAAAGCTTGGAATTGCACGTACTTTCCAGAATATCCGCCTTTGGAAGAGCCAGACAGTTTTTGACAACGTTCTGATTGCTAAGCACCTTCGTCGTTCATCAAATGTATTCTCTGCAACTTTCAGATTAAACTGGAAAGAAGAAAAGAAACAGCGTGAAGAAACAGCAGATCTTCTTAAGATTCTTGGCCTTTATGATGTAAAAGATGAATTGTGTACTTCGCTTCCTTATGGACTTCAGCGTCGTCTTGAAATTGCTCGTGCACTTGCAACAAATCCATCTTTACTTTTGCTTGATGAACCTGCTGCAGGTATGAATCCTCAGGAAACTGCTGAGCTTACAGATTTTATACGTCGTATCCGAACAGACTTCCATCTTTCTGTATTTATGATTGAACATCATATGGATCTTGTTATGGATATTTCTGACAGAATCTATGTATTAAACTTTGGTGCCCTTATTGCCCAGGGAACTCCAGATGAGATTCAGAATAATCCGGATGTAATTGCAGCATATCTTGGTGAATCAGAAGAAGATTCTGATTATTCTGATAAGCCATATGCAGTAGAAGAGGAGGCCGAATAATGCTTGAAATTAAAGACTTACATGTATCTTACGGCGGAATCAAAGCTTTACGTGGAATTAATATCGAAGTTCCCGATGGAAAAATTGTTACTCTGATTGGTGCTAATGGGGCTGGTAAATCAACTTTGCTTCGTACTATCAGTGGACTTGTAAAAGCTGAAAGCGGTTCTATTCTGCTTGATGGAAAAGATATTACAGGTCAGGCAATTAATAAAATCTGTGCAGAAGGTATTGCCCTTAGCCCGGAAGGTCGCCATGTATTTACAGATCTTTCAGTTCTTGAAAATCTGAGAATTGGTGCATATCTTCGTAATGATAAAAAAGAAATTGAAAAAGATTTGGAATGGGTGTTTAAGCTTTTTCCTCGTTTGAAAGAACGTTCATGGCAGTATGCAGGAACCTTGAGTGGTGGTGAGCAGCAGATGCTAGCAGTAGGACGTGCTCTTATGAGTAAGCCAAAAATCCTTATGCTTGATGAGCCTTCTCTTGGACTTGCACCGCTTATTGTACAGCAGATTTTTGATATTATCCGTGAAATCAATAATAGTGGTGTAACAGTACTTCTTATTGAACAGAATGCAAATATGGCTCTTAAATCAGCTGACCTTGCTTATGTTATTGAAACTGGTGAAATTGTTCTCAGCGGAACTGGTAAACAGGTATTGGAAAATCCGACAGTAAGAGAAGCCTACCTTGGTAAAAAGAAATAATCTAACTCCGTGTCATCCCGAACTTGTTTCGGGATCTATTAAAAGATGCTGAAACAAGTTCAGCATGACATAAATTAGAGAATTTTACGATTATACTGTAATTTCCTTACATTCGAAATATTTAAACAATGTTATACTAAAAAATACAGGAGGGCTTCAAAAATGTTTTACGAAGCAAAAAATTCTTTAGTATTCAAAAAAAGTAACGAAACTTTAATGATTGAGCCATGGGGAAAAGATTCTTTCCGTGTTCGCTCAACTCTCGAAGCAGCATTTATTGACCGAGATGTAGCACTTACAGAAAAAATTAATCATGGCACCGCAAAAATCAATGTGACAGAAAACGGAGCTTCAATTAAAAATGGAATGCTCGAAGCACGCCTCAATTATAACGGAGTAATTTCTTTTTATAAAAATGATAAACTCATTTTGCAGGAATATTACCGTCAGTATGATCCATCAGCCACAAAAGAAAGCTGCTGTACAAAAATTATCAGCCGCCAGTTCAGAGGTATTATAGGCGGTGACTATGAACTTACAGTCCGCTTTAATCCAAATGATGATGAAAAACTCTTTGGTATGGGCCAGTATCCAGCTCCATATCTTGATATGAAGGGCTGTACACTCGAGCTCGCTCAGAGAAACAGCCAGGTTTCAATTCCTTTTGCATTATCAAATCTTGGATACGGCTTCCTTTGGAATAATCCTGCAGTAGGAAAAGTCACATTCGGTAAGAACATTACTGAATGGCATTCAGAAAGCACAAAAGAAATGGACTACTGGATTACAGCAGGCGACACTCCGGCAGAAATCATTGAAAAATATACAGCCGCAGTTGGCCGTGCTCCAGCTCTTACAGAAGATTATCTTGGTTTCTGGCAGTGCAAACTCCGCTATCGTACACAGGAAGAAATCCTTACTGTTGCTCGTCGCTATAAGGAAATGGGCATTCATCTTGATGTAATTGTAATCGACTTCTTCCACTGGCCTCGTCAGGGAGACTGGTTCTTTGATAAGGAATACTGGCCTGATCCTAAAGCAATGTGTGATGAACTTCACGCTATGGGTACAAAGGTCATGGTTAGCGTTTGGCCTAATGTTGATAAAAAATCTACACACTTCTACGAAATGCAGGAAAAGGGATATCTTATCCGTTCAGATCGTGGTTCTAACCAGAGTTTTGACTGGCAGGGCGACTGTCTTGCTATTGATGCTACAAATCCTGAGGCACGTGAATACCTCTGGGAAATCTGTAAGAAAAATTATGCAGATTACGGAATCGATATGTTCTGGCTGGATAACTCTGAGCCTGACCTTAATGTTTATGATTTCGGCAACTACAGATATCAGCTTGGAAACGGCCTTCAGGTTGCAAATATTTACCCTCAGATGTACAGCCGTGCTTTCTATGAAGGACAGAAGGCAATGGGACAGAAGAGCATCGTAAACCTTGAGCGTTGTGCCTGGGTTGGAAGCCAGAAATATAATCAGGTAATCTGGAATGGTGATGTACAGTCTACCTGGGAATGCTTCAGAACTTCTGTATGCGAAGGTTTGAACATGGGTATTGCAGGTATTCCTTGGTGGACAACTGATATCGGCGGCTTCATGTACGGCGATGTTCGTACAGAAGAATTTAAGGAACTTTTGCTCCGATGGTTTGAATGGGCTGTATTTACTCCAATTCTGCGTCTGCACGGTGACCGAGATCCTCACGATATTCCATTACTCGACAAGGATCCACAGCGTGGCTACGGTGGAGGACATCTCTTTACTGGACGCGACAACGAAATCTGGTCTTATGGCGAAGGTCCACAGAAGATTATGGAAGAGCAGATTAAGCTCCGTGAAAAGATTAAGCCTTATGTAACAAAGGTTATGAAAGAGGCAAGTGAAAACGGAAGTCCTGCAATGCGTACAATGTTCTACGAATTCCCAGAAGATGAAAAATGCTGGAACCTCAAAGATCAGTATATGTTTGGTTCAGAATATCTTGTAGCACCTGTAATGACTCCACAGACTTTCAAACGTGATGTATATCTCCCTGCAGGAAAGTGGGAAAATATTCACGACGGAAAAGTTTACGAGGGCGGCCAGACAATTACAGTAGATGCACCTCTCGAGGCTATTCCTGTTTTCCATAAGAAATAGTAGCCTAAAATCGAAAATCCGTTAAAAAACGAGCCGAAAGGGTCGTTTTAGGATTATCGAAAAAATGGCTCAGAGGCAAGCTGTGCTTGCCGACTTATTATAATAACTCTATAATATGATTATGACACGAGAATCAACAATCATCAGAACAAGCGTAATTGGAATTGCGGCTAATATCTTTTTAGCCGCATTTAAGGCTTTTGTTGGACTTGTTTCTTCTTCCATTGCGATTGTTCTTGATGCTGTAAATAACCTTAGTGACGCACTTTCTTCTGTAATTACAATTATCGGAACAAAGCTTGCTTTAAAACCCGCAGATAAAAAACATCCTTTCGGACATGGAAGGGTAGAATATCTTACCGCTTTGATAATCGGATTTATCATTTTATATGCTGGTATTACATCATTTATTGAATCTGTAAAAAAGATAATAACTCCTGCAACTCCAGAATATAGTTTTAAATCTTTGATTATTATTATTGTTGCAGTATTTGTAAAAATCTTTCTGGGACTTTATGTAAAGGCAACAGGTACAAAGGTTAATTCTGATTCTCTGGTAGCAAGCGGCAAAGATGCCCTTATGGATTCTATCATTTCTATTTCGACTCTTCTTGCTGCTATTGTTTTTATTGTTTTTCATATTTCACTTGAAGCCTGGCTTGGTCTTGTAATTTCTTTTGCAATCATAAAAGCCGGTATTGAAACTCTTCAGGAAACTATCAGTAAGATTCTTGGTGAACGTATAGATTCACATCTTTCTAAAGATATTAAAAAGACAATTGTTTCCTGTGATAAGGAAATCCTTGGTGCCTATGATTTAGTACTTAACAACTATGGTCCTGACAGACACGTTGGTTCAGCCCATATTGAAGTTCCTGATACATGGTCTGCAGATAAAATAGATTCAATGTCGCGTAAAATTGCCAATGAAGTTTATATAAAACATGGTGTTGCAATGAGCGCAATAGGCATTTATTCTGTAAATACTAAGGAAGATACTGCCTCTCAGATTCGTGATAGAGTAAGTAAAATCGTAATGGAGCACAAAGAGATTCTCCAGATGCACGGCTTCTTTGTTGATGAAAAAACAAAGGTAATGAGATTTGATATTATCGTTTCTTTTGATTCTCTAAGTATGAAAGAAATGTTCAACCACGTAGTCCAGGATGTAAGAGATGCCTTCCCAGACTACGATGTACAAGTTCAGTTTGACGTTGATATTTCTGATTAGCCTAAAATCGAAAATCCGTTAAAAACTGGGCTGCGACAGCGGGCCAGTTTAGGATTATCGAAAGAACGGCTCAGAGGCAAGCTGTGCTTGCCGACTATTTGCTGACTACGTTAATTGGATTACCTAATAACCACGCCTTCAGATTTTCTTCAGCAATTCCCTGAAGTCTCTTTCTTGTTTCGTGTGGTGCCCATGCAATGTGTGGAGTAATCACACAATTTTTAGCTTTGAGAAGAGGACAATCTGAAGCCATAGGTTCTTGTAAAAGAACATCTGCTGCATATCCTGCAATTCCGCCCTCATTAAGATAATCTGCTAAATCCTGTTCAACAACAAAGCCACCACGGGCAGTGTTAATAAGATAAGCAGTCTTTTTCATCAATGAAAGACTCTGTTTATTAATTATATTCTTGGTTTGTTCAGTAAGAGGTGCGTGAAGTGTCAAAAAATCTGAACGCTTTAATAATTCTTCAAAGCTTACTGCTTCCGGCATTCCTTCTTTTGGAGTTCTAGTACAGCAGATAACATTCATACCAAAAGCTCTTCCAAGTTCTGCTACTTTTTTCCCGATATTTCCATAACCAAAAATACCAAAAGTTTTTCCTGCAAGTTCAGAAAGGCTTCCATTCCAGAAACAAAAATCACGGCATTTTACCCAATCACCAGCCATAACTGATTCGCTATGTTGAGCAACCTGATTTGTAAAATAAAGAATAAAAGCAAAAACATGCTGTGCAACAGAATCTGTAGAGTAGGCTGGAATATTTGTTACAGTTACGCCATGAGCACGAGCTGCATCTAAATCAATTACATTATAACCTGTGGCAAGAACGCCAATATATTTAAGGTTAGGGCAGGAATCAAAAATTTCTTTTGTGATTTGGATTTTATTAAGAAAAATTGCATCGGAATTTCCAATGCGTTCAATTACCTGACCGGGAGATGTACGTTCATATACGGTGTAATCAACTATTCCGTCAAGGAAAGACCAGGGAAGGTCACCCGGATTAACGGCATGACCATCCAGAATTGTAAGTTTTATCATAAAATATTAGCCGAGTACGTCTACACCGCAGCCAGAAATTGCAGCATTAATAGCAGCTTCTGCTCCTGCATCATCATAATCAACAAGAACCTGAGATTTTTCACAGTTTGCTACGCAATTAGTAACTCCAGCTACTGCTGAAACTGCGGCTTGAACTTTTCCTGCGGTTCCATCATCAAACATACCAACTACATATATCTTTTTCTGCATTTTAAAAACCTCATAAAAAATTAATATAGACTCTCTGCTTAAAACCTAATTCAATATAAAGAAAAAATTTCTTTTTATCAATATAAATTAAAAAATCATTGAGTAAAATTCTAGAATTGTAGAGTTTTATTCTACAAAATTTAAGTCATCTTGAACTTATTTCACTTGTATCTTTTGTATTCCATATGAATAGGGAGCTACAGAATATGGTTCAAAATACACAAATAGTTTTTCATCATCTACTGTAAAAATCTCATAGTTTCCAGCTTGAGGGAAGGCACCTGTGTTAATCATTTCGCGTAATGCATCCTGCTCAGAAGGCGGCATTCCTGATTTATCATTTTCTATTAGTTTTTTATAAAGCGCATTACGACAGATTGATGAAATCTCATTATAAGACATTCCCGAAGCTGTCAATATATTTATAAACTTTCCTGTAGAAATCTGATAATTAATGGCAGTGAGGTTAGTATTACCGTGTGCACCGCCATTAAAAATATATGTATTTAAAAGCACGCTGACAATGTCATTTGTGCCGCTTACTTCATAATTTACAAGATATTCAAAAACTGGAAGTTTTGATTTTCCGCGATTATTTAATTCAACAATAGAAGTCCATTCATTTTTGGAATAGGATTTGAAACTTTTCCAGTTACTCAAAATTGTATTTGAAATTCTTTTGTTTAGTTCTGGATATTTTTCAAACTCTGGATATTCTATCTTTGTATCCAGATAGTCGAGTTTTTCTGAAACCTCAATTGTTTTATAGGAAAAAGAAGCTTTTTTGTTTTCTTTTTTACCTAAAGTTCCTGATGGCAAAGATACACAGGAAATAAACATCAAACTAAAAAGTACTAAAATCCCATAAAACAATTTTGATTTCATATTAATATCCTATAATATCATTCTACACCATTTTCTACTTTTGCGATAGTTTCCATAACCTTCTTTTCATTAAAGAAAGCCATAATAAGACCACCAATAATACAGCAGACAGATGCAACAAGAGCAACAATACGATATCCTAATGGAGAACCTGCAGCAGTTTCTTTTGCTTCAGATGCTGCTTTTATGAATTCTGATTCTGAAATACCAATAGTTGCAAGTGAAGTAAACATAAGCATTGCAAGAGACTGTCCGAGTTTCATTGCGAAGGTACGAGCTGCATAGAACATTCCGCTTCGAGATTCACCAGTTACAACTTCATCTTCCAAAGCAATATCTGCAACAATTGTCTGAGGAATAATTCCGAAAATTGCTTGAGGGAATGAACCGAGAACAACAATAATTACAGCTTGAGCAGCAACTGGAATAAAGCCAAGTTTTTCTCCTGATAAAGCTGTAAAACCAAATGTTAGAACAAATCCAATAAATGCTGCTATCAAAAGTTTTTTCTTTCCCCATTTTGCAGCCATTTTTGTTACAAATGGATAGTAAGCAAGAGAGAGAAGTGTAAGTCCACCGAACATGATTGTAGTCATGCTTTCTGGGAGCTGAAGAAGACTTGTTACAAAGAATGGAAGTCCAGTCTGGAACATTGCAAGTCCAAAGAAATAAATGATGTCCTGACCAACAAAAATCCTGAAATCTTTATTCTTAAAAGTCTTTGCAAGTGAAGACATCATGTTTGAATTAGAAGGTGTTGCTTCACAATAATCTTTTTCGTTAATTCCAAAAGCAGGAACAAGCATAAAGATTGTTGCAATAATCGAAAGAATTGCAAAAGTAATACGCATTGCTGGAATTCTTTCCATTCCACCACCAATCAAGGCTCCCCAAATCATAGGAGCTGTATAACCAATACATGTACCTACAATGAATGTAAGAGAAATACACATTGAAAGCTTAAGTTTTTCATCCTGATTATGAGGAAGCTCTGCAAGAAGAGATGTATACGGTGTACAATAACATGTGATAAGGAAATAGTAGGCGAGTACTGTCACAAAAAGCCAAACTGTATTAATAGAACTTACTCCATGAATTGGTGCACAGAAAACAAGAATGAAAATTAAACCAAGAGGAATTGCTGCCCAGCGCATAAATGGAATACGTCGGCCAAGTTTGTGCTTACAATTATCTGACCAGTTTCCTACAAGAGGATCGGTTACTGCATCAAAAATACGGCCAACCGCTGTTACAAGACCGATGAATGTAAGGATACCAAGTACAACACGTCCTTGTGGAATCAACGAGATCATTCCATCATTAATTGCTTCCTGATTAGGCTGATAAAAATATACAAGCCATGAACCAATAAGTCCGCTTATAATCGACCAGCCAAGCTGTCCGATAGCATAACACCACATTTTACCTTTTGTAAGGTTTTTCATTTTAAGCCTCCTATTAATACTTTGCTCAATAATTTGAGCTGCTGAACATCATTATTCATTTCATCCATTTTTAGCATTTTTGCACTAAGACTGAGCTTTTGAGAAGCTGAGAAAAAAGTATGCATTAAAGAATAGTAAAGCTGTTTTTCATTTCCTTTATATTCACTTGAAATAGAACCATCTTCTATACCTTTATGAATTGCATTACCAATTATTGTTTGAACTGTTTCAATTACTTCCTGATATGGCAGTAAACGCTCTGGATCTATTTTTTGACAAACAATATAAGCATCAAAGAAATAAATGTAGCGGAAGAAATCAGGTACAGTCTGATACAATTTACAGAAAAGTTCAAAGATTTCTGAAAGTTGGTCTAAACCTGTTTTGTTGTAATATCCTGAATCATCAAGAATAGGAAGAATCATTTTTTTCTGATTTTCCCACGCCCACATTGCTGTTCTAATTGCAATTTCATCTTTTGTTGCAAAATAACGGTAGAGTGAAGCAACTCCAATTTCAGCATCTTTTGCAATATCTGTCATTGCGATTGCATCAAATCCGTTATGCGAAAAAAGAGAAAATGCTGCAAGAAGAATACGTTCAATGCGGGCATTTTTTTGTCCATCGCGTTCTTCTGCTAGTTTTTCCTGTGCTGTCATTTTTCCTCCTAGTTTTTTAAATTATTATAAATTATGACCGTGGATTTCTCCTGCGGCAATTTTCACTGCTTTATAAGCTCCATCATAAGTTCCAATCTTTTTTTGATTGATAATTGAATTACACATTCCTTCAATTAAACTTGGCTGTTCAATAAGCATTTTTACTACAGCACTTGCATATTCAGGAGTCTCACATTCTTGTGTTCCATCTCCAAGTTCTGCTGAATGAATTGCTCCCCACATTTCATGTCCCCCGATTCTTCGGATAAATAATTTTGGAACAGGGTAGAAAGCAAGCTCACTTGGTTTTGTAATCAGTACATCACTGGCACGCATTAAAAGGTTTGTGATATATACAGCTCCAAAAATATCTTTGTTACAGAAGGCATGAATACCACAGCCACACTCTGTTTCAAGTCCTTCGATTGCACTGTTTGCAAATTCAAGCTCTGCTTTCCAGTCATTAAAATGTGTAGTTACAGGAACTGAACCATCAGCAAATTCTGGAATCATATTCTGAAGCATAGTCCATACATTTTCATAGTCGCCACAGTTAAGATAAATACAAGCCTTATTCTTTTTTACATATGGAAGAAGTGTTTTTATAATTGCTGCAAAGAATTCTCCCTGAGCTCCAGCACCTCCAATTGTAAAAAGGAAACGGATTGGTTTACCATCTTTTGCACGTGCAATTCTGTTTGCACAGTCTGCTTCAATATTGCTTACAAGTTCGTGATCAATATAGTGACCTGTCCAGATAATATCTGAATCCTCCATTGGATTCAAAATCTTACCTTCTTCAAAACCATTGAGCATACGATAGCCCCAGTAAGTGTTGTATGTCTGAACAGTATGAATGGCGCCTTCACTTAAATGCAAAGCCATTGGCCAGTTATCTGGAATTGCATTTACAACATTCTTCATTCCGGCCTGAATTGCTGCCTGACTCGGCCAAACATGGGTTGCTATAAAGGGAGTTTCTTTTGGGATTTCTCGGAAAAGCGGTGTCATAAGTTCTGCAGTAAGCTGATCTCCTGCATTATATGAAAGTTTCTTAAAACCTTCATAATTCATTGGTTCCCAGAAAAGTTTATTGAAAAGAGAAAACTTTTGTGAAAGACGGCTTCCCATAGAATATAAATTATTCTGATATGAAATGATTTTTGTACAGGTAGTTTCAGGGAAAGAATTTAAATCCATCCAGAGGGGAGTGTAGCCAAGAGCTTTTGCAGCGCTTGCCATTGCCATTGAAATTCTGTAATGGCCGAATCCCATTCGAATGTTTCCAATAATCATTGGCTTTTCTGGAAGATTTTTCTCAAACGAATCCCCTTCAGCAGAAGGATTTGTAACAATAACTTTGCAGCCAAAAGGTGGTGTAAGAACATCATTGTCTTTTAATTCAAGATGATATTCAGCCTTTCTGTCATCCCCAAATTTACGGATAAATTTCTTCTGTGTTTTTACAGCCTTGTTATATACACTGCTTTTTATTTCGTTTCCAAAGATTTCCATTTATTTTACCTCTTCAATTTTAAGCATTGGATTTTTTCCCATATCAATGTATCCTTTATATTTTCCAGATTTTGAATAGATTTCATAAAAATCTTCTGCAATCTGAGTTATTCCAAATTCTTCAGTTTTATATTTTTCAACAAATGTAAGAATTTTTTTTGTCATCTGTTTCTCATATTCTCCAGCTTTTCCTGGATCATCTGAATACATAAACTGGCTTCCGAATAATTCTCCAACACCTGCAATCAAGTATTTCTGTTCATCAGTTAAAGTACAATTTTCTTCACGGATAAATACAACATCAGGGTCATTCTTAAAAATTATTCCATCCCACATTGCGTGGCCAAGTGTATCTTTAACATTTAGCCATGCTTCGTTTCTTCCATTCCAGTGAATAAATCTGAGTAATGTGTTAGTCCATTTTTCATATGTATCGCAGCAAATTCTTGAAAGCGGAAGATACTTAAATGAAAGTTCAAATGGAACTCCACAGCCAAGATAAGCAACAGGTTTACCATTATTTGAGAGTTTACGTGCTGTTAGAGTTTTTATTGCTCTGGAATAAATTTTATACGAAGCTGTTTTCTGGGAATAATTTCCATAAAGCATTCCAGCATACAAAAAATCCAGCTTCAAATATCTGAAGCCCCATTCATTTATTGCTGTATCAATAATTTTATCAAGATGAGCAATTACTTCATCGCGGCTTAAATCAAGACAGTAAAAAGTTCCGTCTTTTCCCCAAAGCGGGTTATAACCTGCAGGAACAAGTTTTCCGTTTTCGTCTTTCAATAGCCAGTCTGGATGTGCTGTTGCAGTTTCACTTCTTGAATCAATTATAAAAGGTGCAATCCAGAGTCCTGGAATATAATTTTCATTTTCGATTTTTGCAGTAAGTCCGGTAAACCCATCTTTAAAACGATCTTCACGGATTTGCCAGTCTCCAAGAGCTTTTTCCCAGCCATCATCAATCTGGAAAATACGAGAACTATAATTTCCTTTGCTGATAATATTTTCAGTTGATACAAGTTTTGTAAGATCTTCGCTTACAAGTTCCTGATTTATATTTGCATAATGATTATACCAGCTTTCCCAGCCACCCGGATTATTTCCAAGATGTGAAACAGAATCAAAATGATAATTACCAAAAACTGATAAAAGTTTTTCGCGTGCTTCAAAATAAGAGTCTGCTGTAAATATTTCAATTCTTCCAGTAACATCTCCGCTTTTCCATTCATTGCCTTTATCGCAAATCTCAATACTTACAGTATTTTCTTTACGATTAAAAATAAACTGAACAGGAGGAAGTGTGCCGGAAACATTTCCAATTGATGCAAAAATAAGATAGAAATCATTCCATCTTAAATATGAAATAAATTGTCCAAGGATAATATTTTTAGAAGTTTTATATTTTGATTCAGGAAATACAAGATATGCATTCCATTGTTTAATTCCAAAGCAGGTGAGTGGAAGCTGCTTTTTTCCAGGAAATGTTTCAGTACAAGGATTCCAGCTTTGCCAGCCACCATTATTAATGCAGGCATTGTCTACACGGTATTTTTGAACATCTACAAAATCATCAAGATGTATAACATCTATTATTGAATTTTCCCTTGCAATATAGTCTTGATGAACTGTATATGTTTTCATTGACTTATCCTCTGTATGACATGAATTACTGATAGTAACGCTATCAGTATGATACTATCATATCATATATTGAGGATTTGTCAAATTCTTTTTCCCAACTGACCGCAGGCTCCACCAATTTTTCTTCCGCGTCTGGTTCTTAAAGTAACGTTTAACCCTGCTTTTTCAAGTCTTGTAACAAATCTGCTGACTTCATTTTTTGATGGTTCTTCAAATGGAAGAGTAGCAACTGGATTCCATGGAATAAGATTGATATTTACATCAATTCCTTTTGCAAAATTAATCATGTTTTGTGCACTTTCTTCATCAGTATTTTTATCATGAAGAAGTGCGGCTTCGAGGGTAACCCGTTTACCTGATTTTTGAGCATAGTAATCAATTGCCTTTCGAAGTTCACTCAAAGAATTTGCGTCTCCCAATGCAACTGGCATAAGTTCTTTTCTAAGATCTTCATTAGCTGTTGTAAGGGAAACTGCAAGCCTGATAGATGGACCATTATCAGCTAAATCATAAATTCCTTTTACAATTCCACATGTTGAAAGTGTAATTCGTTTTGATGAGAGAGCACGTCCATCTTTATGGCACAATATTTCTATAGCCCGTCGAATTGCACCAAGGTTCTGCATAGGTTCTCCCATGCCCATAAATACAATATTGTCGAGCTTACCTGCTATACTTTCAAGGTATAAAAACTCTTCAACAATTTCACTTGCTTCAAGATTTCGCGATAAACCAAGTGTTCCAGTTTGACAGAATGCACACTTCATAGCACAACCAGCCTGACATGAAACGCAGGCAGTTTTACGTCCTTCTTTATCAGTTAATAAAACCGTTTCTACAGCATTACCATCATGTAGAGTAATCTGCAATTTAATTGTTCCGTCAGGATCTTTTAAAACATTACTTATTTGAGAAGAGCGGAGAAGGGCTTTTTCTTTTAGTGATTTTCTAAGGTCAGCACTAAGATTGGTCATAGCATCAAAATCTGTTACGCCGTTACCAATCCATTTAAAAATTTGAACTCCCCGGAATTTTTGTGGTAATTCAAGTTTCTCACAAATTTCTACGGGGAGTAATCCTGTTAAAACAATCTGATTCATAAAAGAATCTTATTAGTTTCTCTGGAGTTTATCAAGTGTATTTCTAACAGCAGAATTTCTGTTGTCAATTTTCATATAATCACTAAGAAGTTTAATTGCATCCTGTTTGCGCCCCATTGCAACATAACATTCTGCAAGATCAACATAAAGACGACCATTTCTTGGATCATTCTTGATAAGATTTTCAAAGCGTTTTGCAGCTTCTTCATTATTGCCTTCACCTTTACAGATAAGAGCAAGACCAATTGCTGCATAGATATCAAAATCAATTTCAAGAGCCTTGTTGTAATATGTTTTTGCTTCTTCGTAATTTCCAGTAGTACGATAAGCGTCACCGGCACGTGTAAGAATAACCTTGTTTTTTGGATCAATTTCGAGAATTTTATTCCAGTAATAAATAGACTTAAACTGCTGATTCATTCCGCGATAACAGTCTGCAAGACCAAAAAGTGCGTAGAAGTTTGCAGGTTCACGCTCAAGAGCCATTTCAAAAAACTTAGTTCCTTCTTCAAAAGACTTAAGCTTTCTATGACAGTTTCCAATTGCTGTAAGAACACGAATATCTACAGTTTCTTTAGTGTTTAATTCGTAAATATGAGTCCAGTAATAAAGAGCTTCTTTATATTCCTTGAAATCATAGTTCAAATGTCCAAGACCAATAAGTGCATATGCATTATCTTTTTCCATTTCAAGAACTTTGAGATACAAATCTTTAGATTTTCTGAAATCATGGATTTTACGATAAGCATCTGCAACACGTGTAATTACAGTAATATTTTTATCATCATGAACAAGATACTGCTGCCAGATATCAATTGCTTTTGCAAACTGATTTAATGCTTTATAGCAGTCTGCGAGTCCAAACAGTGCATAGTTATTAGCAGGGTAGTACTCAAGACATTTTTTATAATATGTGATTGCATCGTTAAAATGATTTAATTTACGCTCAGTATCACCAAGTCCTACAAGAGCATAGTTGTTATTCTCTTCAATCTCAAGAATATCATTAAAAGCTTTTTTTGCTCCAGCAATGTCATTTTCTTTAATAAGCTGATATCCCTTTTTTGAAAGGTCGGATATCTTATTTGTTATTTCATCAGGCTTGTTATCTGCTGTTGAAGCAGGTGCAAAGGTTTCTGGCATCATGATGTCTTCTGTCTGATTGAACTTATCCATTTTTAAACTCCATATTGTCAATCTTTAATTAATGTGGAAATAACCTTCGCCAGATTTTCGTAAATAGGCTCAGCATCTCTCTTATTATGTGCTAGATAGTAAGCTTTTAAGGCTTTTAAGCCTTGATTCTTGTTCATGTAATAATCCCCGACACGGGTAAGACCGTCAGAATAACCTGTTGTAATATAGATTCTTCTGGCATCTTCGATATTACCATTATTGAACATGATATTAGCTTTTCTGTTTAGAATAACCTTTTGTTCAGAACTAAGGCCATTTACAGGATTGTCAGTAACTTTTATAAAGCCATCTGGTATTTTCTGCTCTTGAACTGCGTCCGTGAATTTTTTTTCTAAACTTTTTCTATCATTCATAATTTCAAAAATTTATACATTAATTATATCATATTATTAATATATGTCAAAGAAAGAATGAGAAAATCGTAAAAGTTAGGTAAATCTCAGTAGTTGATTATATAATAAATCTATTTTTTATATGTATAAAAATCTACTATCGAACGGCCATAAACTCTTTGATCAGTTCTTGTAAGATTTCCGATTGTATCTGGCATAAAATGCTCTGCTGGACGATGAACTAATATTGTTCCTGTTTCATTAAGCAATTTGTTCTGATCACATTGAAGAACAAGTTGTTCATGAAATTTGTAAGGGAAGGGTGGATCAAAAAAAATAAAATCAAAAGATCTTTTGCAGCGTTTGATAAAATATTCAACTGGCATAAAGTGGCATTTAATTTTTACACCACAATCTTTTTCTGTAACTGAAACATTCTCTAATACTGTTCCAACTTTTATTTTATCTTTTTCACAGAGTTCAACATCTTTTGAACCTCTTGAAACTGCTTCAATTGCAATTGTGCCTGAACCTGAAAAAAGATCCAGCCAGGACTTGCCATTCAAATCTCCAATGATAGAAAAAACAGATTCTCGCATTCTATCCATTGCAGGACGGATAACACCATCCGGACATTTAATTATTCTTCCCTTTAATTTTCCACCAGTAATTCTCATTATGTACCTATTTTTTATTTAGCATCCAGTAAGTTTCGTTATGTTTTAGATTGTTATTATTGCTTGCGTAATCAAATGCAGTTTTTCCTTCTGTTGAGCGCATTGTTACAGAAGATTGATTATCAAGCAGAATCTGAATTATATTTGTTGAGTTTCCATATTTTGCAGCATACATCAAAGGTGTTTTTCCTTCATATAAAATATTGAGAGGAACAGCCTTATCCATAAAGATTTGAAGTTTAGAAAGCTGCTGTCTTTCAGAGATATTCTGTTCTGAAAGCAGGAATACAAGTGCTCTTAAAACTTCTTTATCACTTGCTTTATAACTGTCTAATAATTTATTAAGAATCTGCGGATTACCGTTATAACAGGCAGCCAGAACTAAGGCTGAAAATCCGAAATTATTTTTTACAGTAACATCAGTTCCAGCTTCAAGAAGCTTTTCTACACATTCAAGATTTCCACTGTAGCGAACTGCATACATGAGTGCTGTCCAGCCATCTGGATCTTTAAGATTTACATCTGCGTTTGAATCCAAAAGTTGTTTTAATTCCCATTCATTTCCTTCTTTTGCAGCTCGCATTAACAGTGTTTTTCCTGAAGCATCGCGTTCATCTGGATTTGGAATTGTTTGATATAGTATTTCATTTTCATCAGAATCATTAATTGATTCTACATCATAGACCATATAGTCGCTTAAGTATTCTTTTTTATTTTTTTCTGATGTTGTTTTCTGTTTTTCGAGTTCTTTTTCAATCTGTTCCTGAAGACGTTCCTGCTCTTTTTTCTGTGCTTCTGCAGCAGCCAATGCAGCGGCCTTTTCAGCTTCTGCTGCAGCAAGCTCCTGTTCCTTAATTCGTTTTTCTTCTGCTTCTTTTTCTTCTAAAAGTTTCTGCTCTTCAAGTTTTTTTGCTTCTAGTTCTTCCTGTTCCTTTGCTTCTAAAGCCTCTTTTTCAGCTTTTTCTTTTGCTTCCAATTCTTCCCGTTCTGCTTTTTCTTTCGCTTCTTGTGCTTCTTTTTCCAGACGAGCCTGTTCTTCAAGGGCTTCCTGTTCAAGTCTTTCAGCTTCAGCTTTTCTGGCTTCAATTTCTGCAAGTGCTTTTTCGCGTTTTTTCATCAGTTCTCTCTGACGTCTGGACATTTTCTTTTCATTTTCATCTGTAGTGTCTTTTGAACGCTTTACTTCGTAAATATTATTTTGATTATCATTAATCTGAGTTGTATATGAAAAATAAAAATCAATTGAAGATTCCTTTTTCTGTTTAACAGAAGCTGTGAGAGGAAGTGTAATTAAAGATGTCACAAATAAAATTTGCAGCGAATGCTTAGATAACATACTACAAGTATAAATCAATACCTATAATTCAGCAAGCATAGAAAATGTTGCAATTATAAAGATAAATAATCATTGAATTGACTGAGATATGTATTTTTGATATATTACTAGAACACCCCTTGGGAATCTGAAATATGATTCTCTTTATCCATAAGGAGGAAGAAAGTTGTCATGCTGAACTTGATTCAGCATCTTCTTTATAGAGCCCGAAACGAGTTCGGGATGACACTCTCTTTTACAGATTGAAATCGTTGATATCAGTTTGTATCACTGCCTCCTGAAAACTCTGCATTGCAGAGACAAATTTTTAAGGAGATACTTATGAAAAAGTATGAACTTATGACTATTTATCCACTCGATGATGAAAAGTCAAAAAAAGGTGCTGATGACGTAAAAAGCACTCTCGCAAAATTCGGTGCTGAAATCACAGAAGAAAAACCATTCGGTGACCGTGACCTTACTTACCAGATCCAGAAACAGAAGAAGGGACGTTTTGTTCTTTACACTATGAAGCTTAATCCTTCTAAAATCACTGAAATTGACAAAGATTTCAAGATTAACATGAATCTTTTGAAGTATCAGTTCGTAAGACTTGACGAAAAAGAATCTAAGTAAAAAATAGCCGCTAAATGCGGAAAGGAGCTTTGAATGACAGACTTAAATCATGTAGTTCTTATTGGCCGTCTCACACAGGACCTTGGTTCTGATGAAAGAAGTTTCGGTTATGTTGGAAACGGACAGGCCAGAGCAAATGTGAGCATCGCTGTCAACCGAAGCAAGAAGAACGGTGACCAGTGGATAGAAGAAGTAAACTACTTCAATGTTACTATCTGGGGAAAAACCGCAGAGAACTTAAAACCATATCTTACTAAGGGAAAACAGATTTGTGTTGAAGGACACCTTAAGCAGGATCGATGGGAAAAAGATGGACAGAAGCAGAGCAGAGTAACAATTGTTGCTGACAATGTACAGTTGCTTGGCGGACGTGGAGATAACAGCCAGTCTGGTAATCAGATGGCAGGGGGTGCTCCAAGATTCCAGCCAGCTAATAATGCAGGTCAGAACAGTGGATTCGGCGGCGGTTATTCATCTGAACCATACGGCGATACTGGAAGTGATTTCCCGGAAGATATCCCATTCTAATTGACTAATTGAGAGGTAATAATTATGTCTGAAGAAAATACACAGGAAATGGAAGAAAAACAGACACAGGAAGCTGCAATGGCTGATACAACAGCTTCAGAAGGTCGCGAAGAAGATCGTGACGGACGCGCTAAAGGAAAGACTTACTTCCGCAAGAAGGTTTGCCGCTTCTGCGCTAACAAAGCAAAGATTGACTACAAGGATGCAGATGCACTCCGCCGCTATATGACAGAACGTGGTAAGATTCTTCCACGCCGCATCACAGGTACTTGTGCAAAGCACCAGCGTGAAGTTGCAAGAGCTATTAAACGCGCTCGTTCAATCTGTCTTTTGCCATACGTAGCAGATTAATTTTTTTTAATACAATGCACCGGCTCATACTCCGAGCCGAGTGTAAAATATAACAGGAGCTTGAAATGAAAGTAATTCTTAACGTAGACGTTAAAACACTTGGTGAAGAAGGCGATGTAAAGAACGTTGCTAATGGTTATGCACGCAACTTCCTTCTTCCACGTAATCTTGCTGTACCATACAATGAAGCTACAGTAGCAATTTTCGAAGGCCGCAAAGCTGAAATCGAAGCTCGTAAAGAGCAGAAGAGAAAGGATTCTGCAAGCCTTAAAGAAAAGCTCGAAGCAGCAGCTATTGAACTTACAATGCCAGCAGCAGCAAACGGAAAGCTTTACGCTGCAGTTACAGCTAACGTTGTTGCAGAAGCACTTGCTAAACTTGGTTTCGATATCGAACGCAAGAGAATTGAAATCCCTGGTTCTGCAGTTAAATCTGTTGGAAACTTCAAGGCTACAATTAAACTTTACGAAGCACAGACTGCAGAAGTTCATGTTGCTGTAAAGGCACAGACTGTAGAAGGTGCTGCTCCAGCTGAAACAAAGAAAGCTGAAAAGAAAGCAGAACCTGCTGCAGAAGAAAAAGCTGAGTAATTCTTAGATTTTTCTTTATAAAACACAAGGCTGGTATTACAATATGTATACCAGCTTTTTTTATGGGAGATTAAAAAATGGATGCGACATTAAACGATAAAGTACCACCACATAATATTGAAGCAGAACAGGCTGTACTTGGTGCACTTCTTCTGAACTGGGGCGCAATGTCCGAGGTAGTTTCAATTTTACGTCCAGACCGTTTTTATTCCCTTCAGAATCAGGTGATTTATGAAGCCATGCAGAAGTTGTTTTCTAAAAATGCAACCGGCGATACGATTTCCCTGATTAACGAACTCACTGTTGAAAATAAACTTGAACAGGCTGGGGGAGCAGCTTACATTGCTTCACTTACTGACACTGTTCCTTCCGCTGCTAATATTGACTATTACGCTCAGATGGTGCTTGACCGTGCCAGCCGACGCGATTTAATACATATTTCTTCTGAACTAAAAGCCTCTTCTTTTAATTTACAGAAAGAAAGTAAATCTTTACTTGATGAGGCAGAACAGAAAATCTTTGCCCTTGCAGAACATAATGAAACAACCCAGGTATATTCTGCAAAGGATATCATGTTCAAGGAAATTGAACTTATTGAAGCCCGATATAAGAGCAAGAATCAGTTTACTGGAGTACCTACTGGATTTGCTAAACTTGATACTTATACTGCCGGCTTCCAGAAATCAGAACTTATAATTATTGGTGCGCGACCTTCTATCGGTAAAACAGCTCTCGCACTTTCAATGATTCAAAATATTGCCTGTGAAAGACGTATTCCATGCGGATTTTTCTCACTTGAAATGCCTTATGAATCGATTGGTATGCGTCTCTTAGCACAGGAAGCACGTGTACCAATGCAGAAAATCCGTTCCGGTATGCTTAAGGTTGATGATGTAAAAAAGATTCAGGATGCTGCTGGCCGCTGGTTTGAAGCTCCACTATATACAGTTGATACACCAAACATGAAACTTATCGACCTTCGCGCAGTAGCACGTCGAATGGTAAAAAACAATAAGGTTGAAATTATCTTTATTGACTATATCGGTTTGATTTCTACTGAAGATCCAACTGCTCCAGTTTTTGAACAGGTTTCTTTAATTTCAAAATCTCTTAAAGCACTTGCCCGCGAACTTTCAATTCCAATTGTAGCCCTTTGTCAGGTTGCCCGCGATGCAGAAGGTCAGGAACCAAACCTTGCACAGTTACGAGGTTCTGGTTCTATCGAACAGGATGCCGATGTTGTAATGTTCCTTCACCGTGATCGAATTAAAGACGGAGATTCAATTGCAGCACAGGATGCAAAAATTATCCTCGCAAAACAGCGAAACGGTGCCTGTGGAGATGTAGATATTATATTCCTGCCGTCTTACAGTAAATTTGAGAATAAGGCTGACGATGCCTAAAATCGAAAATCCGTTAAAAACCGAGCCGAAAGGGTCGGTTTAGGATTATCGAAAAAATGGCTCAGAGGCGAGCCGGCGAGCCGACTCACCATAAATTGCCTTATTTTGCATCCGCAGCGCTATTTCCACTTGTCTTTACAGAAAGGTCTTTCTTATCAAGTAAGCGGAGACGGCCGTTAGAATCTGTTACTACAATACCACCATTAGTTACTGTTACTGGAGTTCCAGATTTTACCTGAATCTGTGATTTAAGTTTGAGACTAAGGTCTCCACCGAATTTAGCGAGATAGAAACTGCCATTTTCTTCTGTTACACAATAGTATTCTTTTCCATCCTGTACGAGTACAGAGTCTTCTGCAATCTGATTATCGCTTTCAGCTGAAATCTCAAGTGTATCTGGAGAAATAGTTACAAGTTTTACAGAACCATTTCCAGCATTTTCACCGGCAATTGCAATAAAGCCGTCGCCTTCTTTATAAACTGTTCGGTTACGAATCTGAGCAACAGGGGAGTTCTTTACAACCTCACCATTCTGAATATTAAACTTTACAAGACGTGAAAGCATGTTTGCTTCGTCTGAAAGAATAATACCAAACTCTGTAGTCATAAGAGCCTGCTGTGCTTCTTTTTTCTGAACTTCAGCCTGATCTTTTGCTATTTCCTTGCGTTCTGTCTGAGCTTCTGTTTCTTTTTTATCAGCACGGGCCTGTTGTTCTTTTGCTTCCTGCTTAGCTTCGTCAGTCTTTGCCTGCTGTTCTTCCTGTTTCTGCTGCTGTTCTTCGACTGCCTGCTGTTTTTGTTCAGCTTCCTGTTTTGCTTCTTCAGCTTCTTTCTGAGCCTTCTTGTCATCAGGATTTTCTTCAGCTACCTTCTGCTTTTCTTCTGCAGTTTTCTTAGCCTGTTCAGCTTCTTTCTTAGTTTCTTCAGTTTTCTTCTTTTCTTCGTCGAGCTTCTTCTGTTCTGTTACAGCCTTTTTCTGTGCTTCCTGAGCCTTTGTGCTGGCTTCGTCTGCTTCACGCTCTTTGATGTCAACCATGTCTTTACGGCTTTCTACATTCTTGTCATCATCTTCCTTCATTGATTTTACAACAGAAGAATCACTGATAACCGAAGTATCTACAGTTGAAAGTCCGCCATTTTTTACATCATAAAGTGGAATTACGATTTCAGATTTTCCAGGCCAGTCTTTGTATGTTACAGAAAGACCACAGTTGTCTGAAGAAAGATTCTGAATAACAACATTCTTGTATTTTGATTTAAAGGTGTCTAATTTTCCGCGGTATACTGCATTGTAAACTGTAATAAATACCGAAATTGTATCTGCATCTTTTTCACTATAGCCATAAGCTGAAACAAGATAAGCAGAAATAATTCTTCGAAGGTTAGTAATATGATCTACAGTGGCACTTGAACCGATGTAAAGAATATCTGCATCAAGCTTACCAGATTCATTTTCATCAATTGCATGTACAACCCAATATTTACTGTTTTTATTTGTTGAAGTTGCTTTTGAAGGATCTACGGCAATCTGTTTTCCAAGACCACTACCGATCCCTCGGATTGCAGCAATTGAATCAATTACCTTATGAGGTCCTGTATAGTTAATGAATTCAATTGTCTGATCGCCTGTTGATGTAAGTTCAGGCTGATTTACTTCGAGGGCAAAAAGTCCTGCTGAAAGTAAAAGAGATAAAGCTATGAGAAGTAAAGATTTTTTCATAATTGCCACCTGTAAATTTACTGAAATTTATTAAATAATTTTAACACAGGATGGCAATTTTTTCCAATAAATTATAACTCAAGCGATATGATTTTTTTGAGGGTATCACGGGCGTACGTTCTTGTATTTGAACTATATCCGGCTCCCATAAAGCGTTTAATGATATCTTTTCCGTGTTTATTGTAAGCTGGACGCCCCATAAATTTGCAGATTGAATATACTGAATCGCAGATAATATTGCAGTATGCAGAATCCTTATTTCCTGCAAGCTCGGCATTTCGCTCTATGGCAGAAAGAAGTTTTCCGTCTGGATCGTAGCCTGTGAGTTTTGTCAGTAGAGCTCGGCAATAGGTTTTATTTGTGCTTTTTGAAAGAATGTCTGCGCATGCCGACTGTGTATTATCAGTGCAAAGTAATGCAAGCTGTACCAGAATTGATTCAAAGCCGGCGGAATCAGTTTTAAAAACTGATTTTTCTGTATGAACTCCAAAATCAGATGAAGTAGAATCCATATAGTAAAGGCGAGCTACAGAAATTGTTTGGGTAATCCATTCCTCTTCTTTTATTCCAAAATTGCCTGAAAGAATTTCTTTTTCACGTTCTGGATTCTTCAAATGTGAAAAAAATCCACCCTGTGTATAATAATTGAATTCAGTTAAATCAATAGGTGCAAAATAAGAATAATCAGATTGTATATTTTTTAATACAGTTTTATTAGTTGTCTGACATGTCAGATATGCATTTATTGACCAGTTTTTATCACAGAAAATAAGATAATTATCATTTGAATAAATAATCTGATTTATAGTCTTATTGCGAAAATTCGAAGGCATTTTTGCAGACCACAATTCCTTACAGTTTTCATCAACTAAAATAGCCTTATTTGAATCAGCTAGAAAAAGGCCAGATGCAGAATAATCTGTCTTTACCAGATTAAGTCCATTTATACCTGTAAGTTTCCAGCTTGCAAGTTCAGTTCCATCCTGAACATTTATTTTATAAACAGTAACATCATTTTGTGAAAGTGACAGTAATCGGAAATTAGTTTTATCTTTATTAACAATAAACATTGGATTTCCGGCTTTTACTGAAGTTACCCAGCGGCTTTTTGTAAGTCCATCAGTTAATGAAAAAAGTCCTGCACTGTAATCTGTAAAAATCAATAAAATACCTTCGTTACAGGTAAAACAGTTTTTTATACTTCCTGCAAAGGTGATATCTTCTAATTTTTCACCAAAAGGGGAGATCCTTAAACCTTTAGTTTTTCCACCTTCATCTGCCAGAAAAACTACTATAGAACCATCTGGTAATTCCTGAATAGGAAGATTTTTTTGAGTAGTAGTCTGTATCTGCCATCTGCATGAACCATTTATTCCATAACAAATTACTTTACCTTCGCCGTGAATAAAAAAACGTCCGTCACGTCCGGCGAATGGTTTTGAAGCTGGCTTAAAATCTAAAGCTTTGGACCATAATTCATTTCCACTAGGATTAAAAAGTCTCAATATATTTGAGTTTTCATCATGAAAAAGAATAAAATCACCACGCATTGTAGTAAGATTTACATTACGTACACGGCCTATATTTTTTTCCCAAAGGAGTTTTCCAGTTGAAGAATAGCCCATAATGTTTCTTGCATCTGTTACAAGACAAAAACCATAAGAGGTAACTTCAGGTTCACAAAGTACTGTGCCGGGTAAAACAGAACTCCAGCTTGTATTATAATTAGAAAGAGTTTCGAGACCTGCATCCTGTGCTAAAAGATTTGTTATAAAACACAGGAATATACAAAGTGTAAAAAAACTTTTTTTTAGAGTTATATTTTTAATCATTCTTATTAAATCCGTTCAAGAAGAGAAAGACTTTCAATATGGCTTGTATTCGGATAAAAATCCAATAGATACATTTCCTTTAATTTATAACCAGCTGAAATTAATGCTGCACAGTCACGGGCATGAGTTGCAGGATCACACGATAGAGAAATAATTAAAGGGATTTTTGATTCAGCTAACCATTGGCGGACTTCTTTTTCCATTCCACTTCTTGGTGGATCTATAGTACAGGCATCAAAGGCGGGCAGTGTATTTGCACAGTTTTTTACAAAGTTAGCACCGTTTAAACCATAGCTGATATGTTTTGTGCAAGCCATATTTTGTTCTGCAAAAACAAGAGCATCTCTGTTGTGTTCTACAAGAACAACATTTTCATATTTTTCAGTAAGGAATGTTGAAATGGAACCGCAACCGGCATACATATCAAGAATATTTTTTCCACCAGGAAGAAGCTCTGTAATCAGGCGGCAAACTTTTTCAAATACAAAAAGATTCGATTGAAAAAATCCTCGAACATCAAAGGAAAGATTGTGTCCTCCAAGAGTAACTGTCATAGTGTTTTCAGGAGATGACACAGTTCCAGAAAAGTATTTATTTTCCTTTAATTTGAGTTTTTTTGCCTTATCGCCTTTAACTCCATGATTTTTTTTGACCTTTTCATTTTTGTTTTCTTCTACTGCAATTTTAAAATCATCATTACAAAAAGAACTTCCAAAAAGATGACATCTTCCCTTAGGACGGCTATCTGATTTTTCTGCTGTATTTTTAAGATAGTTATTTACTGCATTTTCTGCACAAAGACATTCTTCAACAGGAATTACAATATTAGATTTTCTTTGTGATAATCCACCATTGTTTAATTGAAAACGGGCTCGGTAATTAAAATCAGGGCCGTCAATTATTTGAGTTTTATCGGATATATCTATTCCATTCTGACGGAAGATATCTATGAGCATCTGTTTACGAAGCAATTTTTGATAATCAGAATCAATATGCATCATATTACAACCACCGCATTTTCCATAATAATGACATTTTGGTTCAACACGATGTTCAGACGGTTCAAGGATTTTTACAATTTCTGCATTATCATAATCTTTATTTTGTTCTGTAATTTCTATTTCAATTTTTTCACCAGGGATAGTGTAGGGAACGAATACGTTTTTTCCATCAATTTTTCCTAAAGATTTTCCCCCGAAAACCATTTTATCTGTTATAATAGTCATATTATAATTTTAACACGTAAACAGGAGATGGTATATATGATGATGAAAAGTTTTATGCTAAAAATGGATGATGGCTATGAATTAAGCGTTAACCGATGGATGCCTGATACAGAAGAAGAAATAAAAGGTGTTATCCAGCTTCACCACGGACTTGCAGAACACAGTTTACGTTATGACCGCTTTGGTTCAGTTCTTGCAGAAAACGGCTGGGTACTTAATGCCTATGATATGCGCGGACATGGTCGTTCGGCAGAAAACGCAGAAAAAAATGGTACTGGAATTTTTGGTAAACTTGCAGATAAAAAAGGCTTTGACCGTGCTGTTCTCGATCTCAAAGCTGTAACAGATAATCTTAAAAATGATTTTCCTGGAAAAAAGACAATTCTTATGGGACATTCCTTTGGTTCTTTTGTTTCTCAGGGCTTTATTGAAGAGTTTGGTTCATCAATTGATGCATGTATTCTCTGCGGAACTGCGGGCCCACGTCCGGCTTTGGTTGGATTCGGTTCATTCTTTGCACATTTGATCACATTCTTTACAGGAAAAAATAAGATTGTACCTCTTCTCGATAAGCTTTCATTTGGAAGTTATAATGCACGTATTCAAAATCCAAGAACTGAATTTGACTGGCTTTCTGCAAATGAACTCAATGTAGATATGTACAAAATGGATAACTGGTGTGGCTTCCCGCTCACAGCTTCATTCTTCTGCAGCATGACAGAAGGATTAGTGAAAATTCATAAATCAAAGAATATGAAAAAGATTCCTACTTCTTTACCAGTATTCTTTATCTGGGGAAGTGATGACCCTGTAGGTTCATATGGCGCAACAATCAAAAAACTCATAGAAATCTATAAATCAAATGGAATCAAAGTAGATTTCAAAGAATATCCAGGTGACCGCCACGAAATCTTAAATGAAAACGATAAAGAGACCGTAGAGAAAGATATTATTGAATGGGTAAATAAACAGTGATACTTGACTATTAATCAAAAATCACAATAATATCTTTAATCGTGTTAATTAGATATGGTACCGATGGTCAAGGACGCCCGGTAAAAAAGGCCGTCATTTATACGCAAACGGAACATCTGATATCAAACAAGAACATAGATCCTGATGCACTACAAATTATAAACAGACTTCGCGATGCAGGTTTTACAGCCTATATCGTTGGTGGTGCAGTAAGAGATTTGATAGTTGGAAATAAACCAAAAGATTTTGATATTGTCACCGATGCCACACCATCTAAGATAAAAAGAATATTCAGAAATTCTCGCATTATAGGCCGACGTTTCCGTCTGGTTCATGTTGTATTTGGTACCAAAATTTTTGAAGTAAGTACTTTCCGTTCAAATGCAGAAGGCTCAGTTGGTAATGATTTCGGTACAATCGAAGAAGATGTATTGCGCCGCGATTTTACTATGAATGCACTTTATTATGATCCGCTCCAGCAGCAGGTAATTGATTATGTTGGAGGAATGCGTGATATCAAAAAGCATATTCTACGACCTGTAATTCCTTTAGATAGAATTTTTGTTGAAGATCCTGTTCGTATGCTTCGTGCAATAAAGTATTCTGCAACAACTCACGCAAAGATGCCTTATTCATTAAGACATAAAATCAGAAATTCTGCGGGAATGCTTTCTCAGGTTTCTCCTTCAAGACTTACAGAAGAGCTTTTGAAAATCATTAATAACTGTTGTGCTTATGAAATAGTTCAGGAAGCGCTTGATACAGATTTGTTTATTTATCTTCAGCCGGCTGCAACTTCTTTGATTTATGATAATCGTGATTTCGAAAGCAAATATATGGAAAGCATCCGCAAATTAGGTGAATTGAATAAGAACGAACCTGATGCTCGAATGGGTAAGAAACTTTATTATCTTATAAAAGATTTTGCTGCAACACTTACCGACTGGGAAAAAGAAACTAAAGATAAATATTCATATACTGAATTATATGCAAAAACCTGGGCAGAATGCAGAAACTTTGTACTTCCAATGAATCCTGTTCGCAAAGAACTGGAATATGCTGTAAAGACTGCATTGAATGAACTGGGAGTAAAATCTCGTTCTACTGCTCCAAAGACTCCTATATCAAAAAGCCCTGCGCCACAGACACAATCAAAAAAAAGTGGAAATTCTAAATCAGGATCTTCCCGTCATACTGGCCGGCTTTGATATTTTATCAATAATAATACTTACTTCCTCAATCAGAATACCGGTAAAGGACTCAATTTTATCAATGATATATTGCTGAAGTTTATGAACCTTGCCTGTAAGCTGAGTTCCAAACGGTACATCAATAGTTACAATTAAGCGATAGCCTCGATTATCAGTTTTTATAGAAATCTTTTTGATTTTTACTTCTGGATCGCATTCACTTACACAATGCATAACCATCTGGGTGAGGGCAGCTTCTGAAATTTCTATACGGCCTTTTTTTGAAAACTCGGGCTGAACGATTGATTTTTCAATCATCTTACCTGTGAGATTTTTTCCTGTCTTTTTGAACAATTTGTTTTTGTTAAAAAAGTCGTGCATTGAAGTTGAAAAAATCTGTGAGTAATTCTTTTTTACTTCAATAGATGGAACAGGGATTACGTGTTTACCTTCAACCTGGCGGGACTTAATTGCTTTTTCAATATCTTCCTGAGAAGCAATATCTTCAATATGGATGATTTTCTGTGGCTGAGGAAGCTGCAGACGCATGGCAATTTTACTTACCATTTTTTCAGAAGTTCCAAGCAGAAGGATTTTCTTGATATGGGTTTTGCGGAGAACTCTTGCTACAGAGTCGCGATGTTCTTTGTCATCAAAAAGAGCAGCACGAACGGCACCCATGTAGGTTTTCTCGCGTTTTGCAGAACGGCCGGCTACAATTTTATCATCCTGAATCAAAAGTCCGTCATCAATAATTGCATGAATTCCGTATTGTTCAGCAAGAAGCTTTGAACGGAAAGATTTACCCGTACCGCTTTCACCCACAAGAGCATAAACCTGCACATGTTTGAAAATATCGAAAATCTCCATAATGTCTGAAAGTTTCTTTCCCATACGTTTAATATTATAAACCAGTTTTTTTAATACCACAACATTGTAATTGTTCAATAAAATCGGGAGAAAGACTTATTTTTATTTGCGGAGGGAGTCCAATCGGATTTTCGGGGAAGCTAAGGCAATAAGCCTGAAGATAGAACTCTCTTTTCGAATTACCGACTAGGCGTGAAGCACCATAAGCAGTATCTCCTGCAAGAGGATGTTTGTGCAGGGCACTCTGACTGCGAATCTGATGTTTACGGCCGGTTTTAATGTCATATTCAAGGAGGGTATAATCTTTGCCGTGATTCGTCCCCCAGCCAATTGGTGTCGCATGAGTTTCGCACATTACAGTTGATTCATTACTTTCGGAAGTTGTTTTTGCTTCAACGGTGTAAAATCCCTCTTCGTTTTCGCCATTATCAGTTATGAAATCTTTCCATTCTTCTTTTTGTGAAAGTTTTCCCTGAGCAAGCCCATAATATTTTTTATGTATTGTGTGATTTTTTATACCTTGCGTAAACCAGCGGGCACCTTCGAGACTTTTTGAGAAAACTAAAAGACCGGTGGTGCGGCGGTCAAGGCGGTGAAGGGGACCAGGCTTAAAAGAAAGGGATGTGTTTTTATTAGAATCAGATTTTGAAGCCAAATAATCAATTACATCTTTATAAAGGCCATCTGTTTTTCCGTGAACTGTCCTGTCATATGGCTTATCTATAATCAAAAGATGTTCATTTTCAAATACAATTTTAAGCTGATTTGAAGGTGAGTGATTTGACTTTTCAACATTTGAGTTATCTTGTTCATCATCTTTATCATCATCAAAAAGAAATGCCGCAATAGAAATGATATCTCCTTCAACTACGTGAGTTTCAGGCTTTGCCTTTTTGTGATTAAGCTTTATAAGACCTTTGCGTAAGAGCTTGTAGATTTCTGGCAATCCTTTATTGCTTAAAAAAATTCTTAATACGCGATCAAGGCGGCGCTCTGAGTCATCTTTTCCTGCTGTAAAATCTTTGAATTCCATCTCTATTAAAGTATATGCATTTTTAAAAAATCTACTAGTAAATTTCACATTTGAGTGCTAATATATATGTATATTTTTTTTGAATTGGAATCTTATGTCACCGACAAATACATTTATAGAGCAATTTATACTTTTCTTACATAACCCGATTCTTCTTGCTTGTATATTCAGCTGGCTCGGTGCACAATTTATCAAAGCTGCAATAAAACTCATTTACGGTAAAATTCATTCTCTCGGCGAATTATTTGAAGTAATGGTATGGCGTACAGGTGGAATGCCTTCCAGCCACTCAGCTCTCGTAACATCCCTTTGTGTTACAATTGCTTTCCGCCACGGACTTCATTCAGACTTATTTATTTTTGCGCTCTGCTTTTTTCTTGTTGTTATTCGTGATGCATTTGGTGTAAGACGTTCAAGTGGAATTCAGGCAAGAAAAATCAATGAAATTGGAAACGACCTTAAGGAAAAGGGGATTATAGAAAGTTACAAACCACTAAAAGAAGTTGACGGACATACTCCAATGGAAGTATTGTGCGGATGTCTTCTTGGCTTTTTTGTTGGGCTTTCTTTTTCTCTTCTAAAATAGCCTCATGAATAAGTACATAAAATATATTTCACCATTTGTTTTTCTTATTACACTTATTCTTTTAATTTCCTTCCGCTCAGTACCATCCGGAAAACTTTGGAAAGAATATAATGTTCTTTATGTTCCAGCAGATTCAGATGATTCAAAAATCCTGACAGCTCTGACAAAATGTGAAATTCAGAATGCAGTTTTTCTTTCAGGTCAGTTTCTTCCAGTTTCATTAAATGAAAACTCAATTGAAATTTCTATGCTGCGTCTGAACTACGGTTCAAAAGATTACGAATATACAACACAACGCCAAGCTTTCTTTTTCGATAAGGCAGCATCGTACAGACTTTATTATATTCCGTCTGAATATAAATCTCGACTTGGTGATTTGGTAAAATTAATTGAGAAAGCTGGCATTCCTTGTGGTACTGATACATCGGCATCGTATCCATGGCTTTTACCTTTGATTTGCCTACTGCTTGCTGTAATGCTTTTGCTATTTGTAAAAAATAAGCTTGTATTTGCATTCGGTTCGGTTATTCCATTAGTATTTTTATTCAGCAATCCATTTTATCCGGTTGCTACAGCTACATGTCTTGTGCTTTTGTGCTTATTTTTTTCAGCGAATGTATGGAAAAGACGTGGGGCAGTAAGCTGGCTTATAAGTCGTCGCTTTGTTCCTGCAATGCTTGGAACTGCATTTGTATGTACATTTGCAGGCTCTCTTGCTTCTGGCTTCTGGTTTATTGTAGCTGCATGTGGAACAGGTGCTGCATTGTTCAGTGTAAATGAATTAGAAAACTATCTTCGCACTAAAAAGCCATTTGTTCCGGTTTTTATTCGCCCAGCAAAAAGCATTTCTATTTTTGCTGGAAAAACTTTTATTACTCTTGGAGTTTCAACTGCTGCTGCTTTATTAATAGTTGCATTGTTCTTTTTGACTTCTACAGATTCTGTAAAATCCAGAAGTTCTAAACTTCTTCTTCCAGCTTCATCATCAATTCAAAATGAAAATCTTCCTCAATTTGAAGATTATTACCGCTGGAACTGGAATGTACGCACAGCCCCATATAAATCATTAAATGAAAAATCCATTGAAGAAGATTCTGTTGAGTTTCAGACATTTACAGAAAATCCTGAAAGCGGAATTATTACACCACATAAGCAGACAATGCATTATGATGAAAGTTTCCGACGCGAAGTTTTTGACGGAATTGATACATTGAAATTTAATTCAGTAGAAAAAGTAATGAAATCGGAAGGTGCAGATTTTTCAGCTGGATATTCAGCATTAACTTCAAGTCATATAAATTTATTTGGCATAATTATGATGTTTATTTGTGTTTTCATATTACTTTTTATCTATATTTCTATTATTATAAGAAAAGGTATTACTAAATGAATTCAAATAACCCGATAGTTTCATCTGTTATTAAAGATTATAAAGATTCTCAAAAAGCTTTTTTGCCTCGCTTTGTTTCAATTCCACTTTCACAGGAAGCTGGCAGCAATTATAAACCTCTTGTAAAAGTTGGTGATATTGTAAAAGAAGGTGACGTTATTGCTGAAACAGAATTATTACCTGGTAAAAAATCTTATATTCATTCCTCAATACCAGGAAGTGTTGTTGCAATCGAAACTGTATTTGCACCAGATGGAAGACAGGAATTTTGTGTAAAAATTAAGTTTGGTGGTGCCTTCTCATATCTTGGTAAAAGAAATATAGAAAAGTCAGCAATCAATATGATTGCTGCAGAAATACCTTCGAAACTTTCTACACTTGGAGTTCTTAATACATTCAAAACTGCTATTCCAGAAAACTTAGGTCATCAGATAGAGAGCATGTTGAATGCAAAGAAAAAGCCAGAAAATATTATTGTCAGACTTTTTGATGAAGATCCATATAGAGTTACAGATTCTCTTATAAGTAAATTCTATTTTGATGAACTTGTAAAAGGCGCAAGAATTCTTGCAAAAGCAATTAATACAAAAGGAATTGTTTTTGCAATTGATCAGAAATTTGCAGATAAAGATATTTTCAAAAAAGAAGAATACAAAGATATTAAAGCACTTGAAATGAATATCCGCAGATATCCTTGTGGAACTCCAAGAGAAATTGTTTCTGCTTTTGTAAGAGGACCACTAAAAAGAACCTGTGTATTCTGTATTACAAAACATGATTTATTTGTTGATGCCTCAACAGCTTATGAAGTATATAAAGCAGCAGGACTTTCAATTCCTTCAGTAGATCGATTTGTACATTTATCTGGAGACTGCCTGAATGCTTCCTGCCTTCTTGAAGTTAAAGATGGAATTACCCTTAGAGATTTAGTTTCTCAACTTGGTGGCTTTGTAAAAGATCCGGCTCATATAATTATAAATGGAATGCTTTGTGGAATTTCAGTTCAAAGTCTTGATATTCCAATAACAAAATATGTTAAATCAGTTGAATTTCTTTCTAAGAAACGAAGAACAGATGAACAGGTTTATTCATGCATAAATTGCGGAAACTGCAGATTTGCTTGTCCTGTAAAGCTTTCTCCAGATATTCTTTATAATCATACAGTAAATTATAAGCTTTTGAACGAAAGGTTTACGGCATCTTCACTTGCCTGTATAGAATGCGGATTATGTAATACAGTCTGCCCGGCAAGATTACCACTTTGCCAGACTATAAAAGTATTAAAAAATAAAATAACGGAGGAGTAGGATACAGTTATGAGCAATTCATCAAAAGAAAAAAAATTAAAATCTGGCCGTATTTCTGTAAAGCCATTTGTTTATAATATTCCATCAATCTCCTCTGTTTCTATTCGTTTTATAATTCTGCTTTCTTTGCAGGTTGTAATGCTTGCTGTAACTAAAAGCTATAGTGCTCTTATAGTTGTACTTGCAACTCTTATTGGTGCTGCTGGAGCTGCTACAGTAAATTATTTTGTCTCTAAAGAACCTTTGTTCAATATTATGAACATTGTAATACAGGGACTTTTAATTGGACTTTTATTACCAGAAAGTTTTCCTCCTTTTACAGCTTTTGTAATTTCATTTTCAACACTTGTAATTTCACGATGTATTGTATTTAAGAGTGTAAACAGCTGGTTAAATTCCACTACAATTGCCGTAATTGTTGCATGGTATGTAGGAAGAAACTTTTTCCCAACTTTTGAAGTATCTGGCGAACTTCTATGTTTAAGAAATACTTCTGTTTATCTTTTGGAAAATGGAACATTCCCGATTTACAGTTTTGATAGTTCAATAACTTCATTCTTAAATAAATATATTTTTGATATTTTTCATATAAACATTCCAGAAGGTTTTATTTCTTTGTTTTGGGATTCTCATTCAATAATTCCGGCTTTCAGATTTAATCTTTTGACAATAATTTCTTCAATCATAATTTTTTCTGATAATTCATTTTCATTGATAATTCCTACAGTTTTCCTTTGCGTATATGGAATTATGGTACGTTTATTCGTTCCATTCCTGTTTGGAGGAAATTTTAATCAGGGAGATATAATACTTGCTTTTCTTACCAGCGGAATTCTTTTCTGTTGTGTTTTCTTAATTCAATGGTATGGAACAATTCCTGTAACTATCCAAGGAAAAATCTGCTTAGGAATTCTTTCTGGCATTATTGCATTTTTAATTATTGGCTGTGGAACATCTCCTGTAGGAATGGTTTATACAGTTTTACTTACAAATCTTTTGTGCATGTTGATTCGTGTATTTGAGGAAAAACACAATGAATTAATAACAGGAAAAGTTGTTACAAAATATTCAGCAAAAATTACAGCAGAAAAGGAGGCTGAAAAATGAAACAAGATATTTCATATAAAAATTTCTTCATCAACTATGCAATTTTTGTTTTAATCGCCTCAGCTGTTTTTGGAATTCTTATATATGTAATCAAAGTTTCTCAAAAATCATGGGATAAAAATCTGAAGGCTGCAGTAGAATACACACTCGCAGAATCAGAGCCTGATACCTGGGAAATAGGTAAATCTGTTAGAATTACAAATCCACTTTCTGCAGGGGCAGCTTGTTTTGATGCTCGTAATAAAAAGAGTGGTGAAACAGGCAAAGCTATAATTATAAGAATTCAAACTTTCTATGGACCTCATTGTGGAGTATTCATTGTTCAAAATGATGGAAAAATAAATTTTAAAGGTTATTCATCATTACATGGTAGAATTGCAAAACAATTGCAAAATTCCTATAACGGACGTCGTGTTGAATACTGGAGTAAACGCATTGCAGAGATGCTAAAATAGGGAAGTGCAGTTATGAAACAGAGAAAATCATTTATGTATATTGCGTCTTTTCTGGCGCTCACAATTCCAACTCCAGGCCGTTTTGTTTTAGGTTTTACCCTTGTTCTCGAACTTTATATTCTTGAGATTCTTGATATTTTAATTAATTCATTAGTTTCAAAATTAAAGTTTAATCAAATCAGAACTTATTTTGTAATGCTTTTTATGATTTCAATTACACTTTTGTACCGTCAGATTCTCGTACTTACATATACAGAAGTTGCATTGAATCTTGGATTCTTACTTTATCTACCGCCAGTTTCTATTTTCCTTACTCATACTTTGTTTGCAGATTTTGATGAACCAATTCCTGTAAGACTAAAAAATAATTTATTCAGTTTACTTATTTTTTCAATAATGATTTTGATTTTCTTCCTTTTCCGTGATATTGCAGGTTATGGCACCTTTACCTTCTTTGGTAAGAATCACAGAATTTTTGAAAAAGTACTTTTGAATCCAGAAAAAGTTGGTTTGTTTACATTCTTTGCATCTATTCCTGGTTCCCTTGTGCTTACAGGTCTTTTAATTTACCTTTTGCTTTTCATTCGCAATAAAGTAAGAATTATTTCAAGTAAGGGAGAAATAAAATGATTTATTTTCAGACTTTTTTATATTACTCATTATTTTCTTCCATTGTTTTGATTTATGGTATCGGATTAAATAAAATTGCTGAAATCGGAATTGTAAAATTCAAGGAAACAATTTTTTACATTAAGTGTTCAATTTCAATTGTCTCTTCATCTGTAATCTCTTGGCTTATAACTTATTATCTGCTTGTGCCATTAACGATTACTGAATTATATCCGCTTGTATGCTTTATTGTTTTTGCCTGTATAAGTACTTTCCTTGGTGGAATTACTCGCCTTACTACAGGTAATTCAACTTCTGAATTTGCAGTTTCATATCTTCTGATTCTGCTTTCAATTGAAGAAAGTTCATCTCTTCTTTTTACATTATTTATTAGCTTAAGCGGTCTCATTTCCATGCTGATTATTATTCCGTTTAGTCTTACGTTTAGAAGACGTGTATGCAGTAACGGTCGTCTCCTTGATGAAAAATATTACAGTCTTTACTTTATCTTTTTAGCTGTACTTATTCTTTTGCTTTCTGTATGGGATATTGCATGGCTTAATCCGGGGGCAATTCAATGATTTTAAGAATTATTCTTTTTATATTGTTCATTCTGATTTTAATATTACTTACCTTTTTTACTTTGTATATTCTTATACCTTCAATTAACAAAGATGATAAAAAGAAGGAAGATCCACTAATTCCATTTTCTTTATCTCCTGTTATTCTTCCTGAAGAAAAGAAGTACAGTCCTTCTAACGAAAAAGCGTATGTAATGTGTTCATGCAATAAAGAATGCAGTCTTGAACGTTCGTTATATAACAATGAATATACTTGTGTAATGGCAAAAACAGTTTATGGTTCTGCACTGGATTGTCATTTTGCCTGCCTTGGCTTGGGAGATTGTACAAAAATCTGTCCACAGGAAGCTATTGTCATAAAAAATATGACAGCTGTTATTACCAGCAACTGCTGTGGCTGCGGAAAATGTGTTCTGGTATGTCCTCAGAAGATTATTAAACTTATTCCAACTAATACAAAAAGAACAATAGTCTGCAGTAATGATTCTTCAGATATGACTTCATGTACAAAATTAAAATCTGATGAAAATGTTATATGGAATGATAAAAAAGACTTTAAAATATGGGAATATTGTTATAAAATAATAAAACGATTCAGATAATTTTGTTCTGTTTTTCGGGGAGAAATACCTTTGGGGAAGGGTATTCGAATATTAAATAAAAAGAATTAAAAAGGAGTAAAAACCGGCTTTTGGTGGGATGCCGTATAAAGGATAATGGGTTCAATATACGTCAGCTTCATTGTAAAGTCAGTACCGGTATGTACAGAAACTACAGAAGTTCTTGAAAAGAGCTTTCAGTCAGTTTATAAACCTGTTTTAAAATTCCTTTATTCACATCCAACCTTCCCAATGTCTTTTGCCTTTTCTGGCCCTCAAATCCAGTATTTTAAAAAACGTAAGAACGAACTTATTACAATTTTACATGAACTTACAGATCGTAAGCAGGTTGAAATTCTTGGTGGTGGATATAATGATCCATTGCTCCCACTTTTAAATTCTGCAGATAGAAATGGTCAGATTGATCTTCTAACTTCTGAAATAAGAACTACTTTTGGTAAACGTCCACGAGGTATGACATTATTCCAGGATTGCTGGGATTCTTCTCTAGTTAATAATATTCATACTTGTGGAATTGAATATGTTATTTTGAACAGTTCAATCATTCCTGAAAGTAAACGAACATTCCTTCCAATCTTTATGAGTGATCTTGGTAAGAATGTTGATATTTTCCCTTATTACAATGATTTACTTCCAAATGAACAAATGCTTGCAGAAGAGTTTATCTATAATATTGAAAAAGCTGTTTTAAAAGCAGAAAAGAAAGATAATCATCTTCAGCTTGATGCAGACAGAATAATTGCAATTGCGCTCACTCCAGAAATGGTTTCTAGTTTGAATGAAACTAAGTGGTTTGAGCAGCTTGGAAAATACATCCAGGCAAATGAAGTCGGAAGGGTAAAATTAACAACTTTAAATAACTATAGAACAAACGGTGTAAAAATAAAAATCCCTTCTTATATTCCAATTGGAATTAGTGATGAAGTTACAAAAATTACTTCAATGAGCAGTACAGAAAAGTCAAATAAATATCCGGGAACTGTTTTTGATTTTCTGTATACTTTCAATGAGAGTAAAAAACTTTATAACCGAATGATGTATTTGAGCCTTCTCGTAAATCAGTATAAGACTGATAAAATGAGAAAGAAGACGGCTCGTGAAAAGCTCTGGCAGGCTCAAAATGGTATGACTCTTTTATGTACTGCCAATGAACCTCAACTTAATGCAGCCTATCGTCAACAGGCATATAAATACTTAAACGAAGCAGAAAAGATGCTTCGTGGTGATGGCAAATTTGAAGAATCAGTTAATTGTTATGATTATGATAATGATGGTATTGATGAATATGTTTGCCGTATGGAACAATACTTTGCATACATTTCTCTTGCAGGAGGTAGTGTTCCAGAACTCGATGTTATAAAAGATGCCTGCAACTACGCAGATAATTTAAAACGCAAATTTGAATTTGATGGTCATGATGATAATTATGATCGTGGATTATTTATTGATCATCTTTTTACTGAGAATCAGCTTGAATTATATATTCGCGGCGAACCTGCAGGTGATGGTGTATTCTCAAGAATCCAATATTCACAATTAAAATACATATCAAAGCATCATGAAGTTCAATTATGTGCAAGAGCTGTATGGAAGCCTACAGGACAAACTGTATATCTTCGCAAAAAATATGTAATAAATTCAACGGGAATGTATGTTCAATACATCATCCGTAACGAAAGTGATAAACCTCTTAAAGCAAAATTCGCTGTTGAATCAAATATATCTGATGTTTCATTTACAACAACTTCAAAATCTGGAATAAATATTGAAACTCTGGATAATGGTGATGTTTATAATTTTGATTTTTCAAAGTCAACAGAATCACTAAACAAAAAGGGTAAACTTAATAATGTTCAGGTTGTGCGCATTTCTAACCAGCCTAATGGGGTTTCATTTGTATTTGAGCCTAATGAAAAATGCAGTTTCTGCTATAATCCAATCAAATACAATAGACCAGGCTTTGATGGAACAAAGATATCACCGATAAATATTACACATGCGACCTCTTTATTCTGGGATGTAAATATTGAACCTGGCCGTGAAACTGAAAAGAGTATTAATTTTACTATTATTCCGGTAAGAAAAATTAAGAAATAATCAGCATACAGCGTCATCCCGAACTTGTTTCGGGATCTGTTTTATAGATGCTGAAACAAGTTCAGCATGTTGATAATCTTTTTATCAAATCTTTCAATTCATCAAGTTTTTTGTGAGTGATTCGTGGATTTAAAAGTGTAAACTTTAAACATACACGACCATCACTTACAGTCTGACCAATAATTGTACCATATTCATGAATCAAAGTTCGGCGAACCTTTTTGTTGATTTCGTCGAGTTGTTCTCCAGAAAGAGTGTTGTTTCCACAATATCTGAAAACAACAGAAGAGATTTCAGGTTCTGTAATTACTACGAAATCATTGTCAGCATTGAGCTGGCTGTAAAAATACTGAGCATTTTCCATGCTTGTTTCAATCAGTTTACTCCAGCCATCGCGTCCACGTGTTTGGAAAGACATCCATACTTTTAGGGCATCAAAACGGCGGGTTGTCTGAAGTGATTTATCTACAAGGTTAGTATAGCCGTCTTCTTCATCTTCTTCACGATTGAGGTAGTCTGCGTGAATAGTAAGAGCGTTGAAAGTTGAGCCATCTTTTAAGAGAACTGTGCTGCATGAAATTGGCATAAGGAACATTTTGTGGAAGTCTACAGTTATTGAGTCGCAAAGGGAGAGGGCAGATACGCGGTTGCGATATTTCTCGCTCATAATAACACCTGAACCGTATGCTGCATCCGCATGGAGCCACATATTGTGCTCACTAGCAATTTTGCTTAGTTCCTCAAGAGGGTCGATACTTCCGAAGTCAGTAGTTCCAACTGTACCAACAATAAGGAATGGAATGTTTCCAGCCTTTATGTCTGCATCAATAAGGGAGCGAAGTGCTGTAACGTCCATTCGCTTGCAGCTATCTACAGGAACTTTTACAACAGCCTGATATCCGAGACCAAGAATATGGGCAGACTTCTCCATTGAAAAATGAGAAATCTCACTTGTATACATTCTGAGTTTAGAACACTTCTCATTTAGTCCATATTTTTTGACATCATATTTAAGTATTTCATTACAATACCAGTCTCGGGCAAGTATAATTGCAGTCTGGTTAGACTGGCTGCCACCGCTTGTAAATACTCCGTCGGCTTTTGATTCGTCGTAGCCGTAAAGTTTGCAGAGATGTCGGATAGTTTCCACTTCAATTTCAGTTGCTACAGGAGACTGGTCCCAGCTGTCCATTGACTGATTAAAGGTTGAGATGATCAACTCTGAAGAAAGAGTCTCCAGAAGAGAAGGCCCGTGGAGATGTGGCATATATTCTGTTGATGGAGTACGAAGAAGATTTGGAAGAACCTTTTCTTTTGTAAGTTTAAAAACCTTGTCCCAGCCAAGTCCATGCTCTGGAAGAATTGAATCCTGCTGTACGATTTTTTTAAGATCATCTGGAGTTGGGCCAGAGTAGGCAGACTCGTTTACAAAAGCGCCTGCGATTGCACTTGCGGTTTCTTTGATGAGCTTTTTGTATTTCTTTTTGGTATTTTTTTCACAGGTTAGAAAGAGTTCTTCCATGGTTGTTTCCTTAAAAAAATTCCCCGGTATAGCCGGGGAATAATAAAATATCCGCGTTGTCGGCAAGCACAGCTTGCCTCTGTGCCATTTTTTCGATAATCCTAAAATAATCCTTTCGGATTATTTTTTAACGGATTTTCGATTGTAGGCATTATCAATCTCAATTACACACTTTTCGAAAATCTTCCATGCTTTGCCGAGATCTTCGTCAGTAATGTTCAAGGCACACAAACAGCGCATAACGGAACCGTTGCGGCCGCCTTTTTCTACGATAAGTCCGTTTTCGAAGCAGAGCTTCTGTACTGCACCGGCAATTTCACCAGAGGCTGGGAGAGAGCCGATACAATCTGGAGTGCCTTTTGGATTAACAAACTCGGTACCAACCATAAGGCCTTTACCGCGTACATCGCCGATAATGCTTACACGCTTCTGAAGGTCGCGGAGATTTGAACGAATCAAATCACCTTTACGAACTACATCAGCTAAGAAATCTGGCTGAGAAACACGATTTAATGTAATAGTTCCGGCCTTCATTGCAAGCTGATTTCCGCGGAAAGTACCTGCATGGGCACCAGCTGTCCACTTATCGAGTTCTTTATTATAAACAATAACTGCCATCGGCTGTGAGCCGCCGATGGCCTTAGAAAGCAAAAGTACATCTGGCACGATATCAGCATATTCAAAAGCAAAAAGCTTTCCGCTGCGTCCCATACCGCACTGGATTTCGTCTACAATAAGAGGAATGCCAAGTTCTTTAGTTACGCGGCGAACAGTCTGCAAGAACTCTACAGGGGCAGGGATAACACCGCCTTCACCCTGAATTGGTTCAAGAATTACGCAGGCTGGCTTTGTAATTCCGCTTTCAGGATCTTTAAGAGTTCTTTCAAAGAAATTACATGCAGCCTTTACTCCGGCTTCTCCGCCAAGTCCAAATGGATCGCGGTAAGCATAAGGGTAAGGGAAGCTGTGAACATCCGGCATAAGTCCATTAACTGCAGTTTTTGCATGGAGATTTCCCATGCAGGCAAGAGGTCCCTGACCCATTCCGTGGTAACCACCGGCAAAGGAGATTACAGCTGAACGGCCTGTTGCAGTTTTACAGAGCTTAATGGCAGCATCTGTTGCGTCAGTTCCTGATGGTGAGCAGAATTGAATTTTCGCATTATTTCCTAATTCAGAAGGAAGATGTCGAAGTATCGTTTCCACGAATTCATCTTTCACAGGGGTGGTTAAATCAAGGGTGTGTAACGGCGCATTTGACTGAATCAAATCAACCATTGCCTTGTTTACTTCGTCATCATTGTGGCCGAGTGCTAAAGTTCCCGCACCACACAAAAAATCCAGATATTTGTTTCCTTCTACGTCCTCAACCCATGAGCCTTTGGCTTTAGCAATTGCGAAT